>OMCD01000497.1_pt1 | contig 27871 bp, 21 predicted proteins | sample 1674171 | NCBI WGS metagenome assembly OMCD01 (sample SAMEA103958149, study PRJEB25191) | human gut metagenome | biome: human-associated habitat [ENVO:00009003]; feature: intestine environment [ENVO:2100002]; material: feces | place: Germany | collected 2013/2015
TGGCTGGATGGCAGACTTTGGAGAGTATCTGCCTACAGATGATATATGCTTATACAGCGGCAAATCACCTATGATTGAGCACAATCACTGGCCGGTGCTATGGGCAAAGTGTAACTATGAGGCAGTAAAAGAGTCAGGAAAGCTTGGAGATGTGGTTTACTTCATGCGTGCCGGAGGTGCCGGAAGCCAGAAATACTGCACATTGCTGTGGGCCGGCGATCAGTCTGTTGACTTTACAATACATGATGGACTCGCATCTGTTATCTGCGGAGCACTTAGTGCAGGAATGATGGGATGTGGGCTCACGCATAGTGATATTGGAGGCTATACATCGCTTTTTGATAATACTCGTACAAAGGAGCTGTTTCTCAGATGGGCTGAGATGGCGATGTTTACACCATTTATGAGGACACATGAGGGAAACAGACCGGATACCAATTTTCAGTATTACGATGATGAGGATACCATGGAGCGGCTGGCGAGACTCGTTGATGTATACACGATGCTTGCACCGTATACAAAGACACTTGTTGAAGAGAATGCAGACAGTGGACATCCGGTGCAAAGACCTTTGTTCATGCATTATGAGTCTGATGAGAAAGCTTATGACATACAGTATGAGTATCTTTTTGGAAGAGATATGCTGATAGCACCTGTTTATGAGCAGGATAAGCATGAATGGGATGTGTATCTGCCACAGGATGAATGGGTACATTTGTGGACAGGCGAAGAGTATCACGGCGGAGAAATAACAGTATCAGCCGAGCTTGGCTATACGCCTGCCTTCTACAGAAAAAATAGTGAGTTTGCTGATATATTTGAAGAAATCAGAGAAAAATATGGAGTCAAATAAATGAACACTGTTTTATTTTACATAATAATTTTTCTGACAAATGTGATTCAGGGCATTACAGGCTTTGCGGGGACCATCCTCGCAATGCCTCCAAGCCTAATTCTGGTGGGATATGATGTCGCTAAGCCGATATTAAATGTGCTTGGTATTCTTGCCGGAGTGTATGTCTTTGTTACACAATGGAAACATGTAGACTGGAAGCAGTTGAAAAAGGTAGTCATCGTCATGGCTATAGGAATCTTTGGCGGCTTTTTTCTAAAGAACGCACTTGCAGGATATGATGCAGTATTATACAAGTTTCTGGGTATTTTTGTGATATTTCTTGCAATACATGGGTTTTACAGCATATATGGGCAAAGGCAGCGTGATACAAAAGAAAAATCATCATGGAAATCAATGCTGTTACTTATTGGTGCGGGAATAGTTCATGGTATGTTTGTGTCAGGCGGACCGCTTCTGATAGGGTATTTATCCAATGAGATAAAGGAAAAGACAAGCTTTAGAGCAACTATTTCTACTGTTTGGATTATATTAAATTCGATGATACTTGTTCAGGATATATGTGCGGGAATGTGGAATGCAGGGCTTGTTATGACTCAATGCATATCGATTCCGTTTTTGATAGCGGGAATGGCAGCAGGCTCAGTGCTTGTAAAGAAGATGAGCCAGGAAATATTTATGAAGCTCACCTACATATTACTTTTTATATCAGGAATACTGCTTATGGTTAAGTAGTTTTTGAAAATTTTATTGGAGGTAAAATATATGACAAAATTTCAGGTGGCATATGTGCCGGTCGGGGTTCCGACATTTCATTTGGAGAGCGCACAGAAGGAATTTGAAAAATCAATAGACTTATTAAATACAATAACGGATGCTGCAATTGTACCAGATAAAATGCTTTTATCAATTCAGGATTTAACTAATTTTCTTGATACAATAGAGCCATCCCTGATAATTTTACAGAATATAACCTTTGCAAATGCAGCTTATGCGAGTGAGGTTCTTAAAAGATTTTCGTGTCCGGTACTGCTTTGGACACTTCGTGAGCCGGTTATAGATGGAGGCCGGTTGAGATTAAATTCATTGACGGGAGCATATTCGGCAGGAAATGCACTGGCTGCGTTTAGGGATGGTAACTTTGAATATATCTTTGGAGCTCCACAGGAAGAGAGGACAAAGAAAACAATTAGTGCCTGTATTCGTGCAGCATGGCTTAAAAATGAGCTTAAAAATCTAAGGATTGCCTCAGTCGGACATACACCGCAGGGATTTGGATTTGGACGTGCAATGGATGCTGACATGCAAAAGGTATTCGGAGCAACACTTGAGTCAATTGAGGTGAGAGAGCTTATTGATATGGCAAAGGGCTATACCGATGATGAGTGCAGTGAATATCTCGATAAAATGACTAAGAGTACTGTTGGTCTTGACAAGACTCCTGACAATAATCGAAAGGATTTTGCGAGACTGTGCAAGGCATATAAGGAGTATGTAGATGAAAATAATATTGGAGCACTATCTTCAAGATGCTGGCCTGATTTCTTTACCGCGTTTGGAACACCTGTTTGTGGCGTGCTTGCTATGCTAAATGATATGGGTGTTGCTGCAAGCTGTGAGGCTGATACATATGGAGCACTCTCTATGTATATTGGAATGAAATTATCTGAGCAGGCGGTATTTTTCGGAGATCCGGTGTCTCTTGATGAGAGTGAAAATACCATTACATTCTGGCATTGCGGAACAGCTGCATGCTCTATCTCAAGAGAGGATACAGGTGCAACAATCGGAGTGCATCCGAACAGAAAGATTGGCCCTGTAATGGACTTTGGCTGTAAGGCGGCTGACAAAGTCACAGTGTTCAGAGTAGGACAAAAAGCAGATGGAAGCTTTAGATTTTTTGTCACAACAGGAAGTGCTCTCGACAAGCCTAAGCAGTTTTGCGGAACATCAATTGTAGTAAGGACAGACAAAAAGAGCTATGATATTGTAAATCAAAGTGTAAAGGATGGCTGGGAGCCTCATTTTGTGGTGATTTACGGAGATTGTTCAGATGAATTAAAGATTTTAGGACATATGCTTGAAATCGAAGTCTGTGAGTACTGATTTTATGGAAATAGCTTAAATATCATGCTATAATAATAGTAGTATTTAGGTACCGAATAATTGGTTGGAGGATTTTTACATGGCAAAGTATATTATGGCATTAGATGCGGGCACTACCAGCAACAGATGTATACTTTTCAATGAGAAGGGCGAGATGTGCAGCGTGGCACAGAAGGAATTTACGCAGTTTTTTCCAAAGCCGGGCTGGGTGGAGCATGATGCAGAGGAAATCTGGGCCACACAGCTTGAGGTGGCAAAGGAGGCAATGGCCAATATCCAGGCTACGGCAGCCGACATATGTGCGATAGGCATTACTAACCAGAGAGAGACTACAATTGTATGGGACAAAAATACAGGTGAGCCGGTTTATCACGCGATAGTATGGCAGTGCAGACGCACGGCAGAGTATGCGGATTCACTGAAGGAGAAGGGGCTTACCGAGAACTTTAGGAAAAAGACAGGTCTTGTGATAGATGCTTATTTTTCGGCAACTAAGCTCAAGTGGATCCTTGACAATGTGCCGGGAGCAAGGGAGAGAGCCGAAAGAGGCGAGCTTTTGTTTGGAACAGTCGAGACGTGGCTTATATGGAAGCTCACTCAGGGGCAGGTGCATGTTACGGATTATTCTAATGCATCAAGAACCATGATGTTTAATATCAATACCTTAAAGTGGGATGATGAGATACTTAAGGAGACAGGTCTTGTGACGATAGATGAGGTCAGAGGCGGGCACGATAAGTTCTGGAATCGTGCGATGTTTCCGATTATGGATGTGCATAACCGTGTCATAGGCTTTGGAGGCCGAGTGATGGGTGACGGAGAGCCAAAGTATTTAAACTCTCCGGAGACAAAGATATTTGATAAGAGCCGTAATCTTTACGGACTTAATATAGCAAGGAGCACGAGGAAAAACCAGCTCCTTTTGTGTGAGGGCTACATGGATGTCATAGCACTGCATCAGGCGGGCTTTGACAATGCGGTGGCGTCGCTTGGCACGGCGCTCACGAGCGGACATGCCTCATTATTAAAGAGATACACAAATGAGGTGTATCTGACATATGACAGTGATGGCGCCGGGGTAAAGGCAGCGCTGCGTGCGATTCCGATACTCAAGGAGGTAGGCATCACAACAAAGGTCATTAACATGCGGCCGTACAAGGACCCGGATGAGTTTATCAAGGCGCTCGGCGCACAGGAGTATGAGGAGCGTATCAAAAAGGCTGAAAACAGCTTTATGTTTCAGATACGTATCATGCAGGCAGGCTATGATATGGACGATCCCGAGTCAAAAACCGCATTTTATAATGAAATCGCAAAGAAGCTGCTTGGTTTTACCGAGGAGCTTGAGCGGACAAACTATACGCAGGCAGTGTCCAGAGAGTACAGCATACCATACGACGACTTAAGAAAGCTCGTAAACAGTATGGCAATGAAGGGCGGTATCGTAAAGCCCCAGACAAAGCTTAAAAGTGGAATCAATGAGAAAAATAAAAAGGAGGATGGCATGAAGCAGTCGCAGAAGCTTCTCCTCACATGGCTCATAGAGGATAATTCACTTTTTGACAGGATAAAGGGGCGTATCAGTGCAGATGATTTTACCGAAGAGCTGTACCACAAGGTGGCTAAGGAGGTTTTTTCACAGTATGAGACCACGCATACAGTAAATCCGGCCAGGATAGTAAGCATGTTTACCGATGAGGACGAACAGCGCGAGGTGGCAGGGCTTTTCAATGCCACAATCCATCAGGTGGAGGGCAAAAATGACAAGGCAACCGCACTCAGGGAGACTGTTATCCGCATCAATCAAAACAGCATAGACTACCGCTCAAAGCATCTGGCACCTACAGATATGGAGGGCATGATGAGGATTATTGAGGATAAGCGTGCACTCGAAGAATTGCAAAAAATACCAGAATAAAGAGGAAAATAAAATGGCAAAGAAAAAGGAACAAAAAGACATGGCACAGGAGCAGGAGCTGAGACTGAAATTCCAGCAGAAGCTTATTGAGATTCTTGAGCTTGGAAAAAAGAAAAAGAATATGCTCGAATATCAGGAAATTGCAGATTTTTTCAAGGACTTAAATCTGGATCCGGAGAAGTTTGAGATGGTAATTGATTATCTCGAGCAAAACGGCATAGACGTGCTTAAAATCAGCAATGATGATGACGTGGATGATGATATCATACTCGATGATGAGGACGAGGTAGAGGTTGAAAAGATTGATCTCTCAGTACCGGAGGGAGTCAGCGTCGAGGATCCTGTCCGTATGTATCTTAAGGAAATAGGTAAGGTACCTCTTCTCTCAGCAGATGAGGAGATTGAGCTCGCCCAGAATATGGAGGACGGAGCGGTAGCAATCGAGAAAATCAATGTACTAAAGGGCCGCCTTGATGGTGCATCGGAAGAGGAAAAGGCTGAGATAAAGGAAGAGATAAAGACACTGCAGAGGGATGTGGACAAGGGAGCAGATGCCAAAAAGCGTCTTGCAGAAGCAAACCTGCGTCTTGTTGTCAGCATCGCAAAGAGATATGTGGGAAGAGGAATGCTTTTCCTTGACCTGATTCAGGAGGGAAACTTAGGTCTTATCAAGGCAGTTGAGAAGTTCGACTACAAGAAGGGCTACAAATTCTCTACATATGCCACATGGTGGATTCGCCAGGCTATCACAAGAGCCATAGCCGATCAGGCCAGAACAATCCGTATTCCTGTGCATATGGTTGAGACGATCAACAAGCTCATCCGTGTGTCAAGGCAGCTCCTTCAGGAGCTTGGCAGAGAGCCTTCACCGGAGGAAATTGCCAAGGAGATGAGCATGCCGGTAGATCGTGTGCGTGAGATACTCAAGATATCGCAGGAGCCTGTTTCGCTTGAGACTCCGATCGGTGAGGAGGAGGATTCACATCTTGGTGATTTCATCAAGGATGATAATGTACCGGTTCCTGCAGATGCGGCAGCATTCACACTTCTTAAGGAGCAGCTTGAGGAGGTGCTTGGAACTCTTACAGAGAGAGAGCAGAAGGTACTCACACTCCGCTTTGGCTTAGAGGACGGCAGAGCCAGAACACTTGAAGAGGTAGGTAAGGAGTTCAACGTCACTCGTGAGCGTATCCGCCAGATTGAGGCAAAGGCACTAAGAAAGCTTCGTCATCCAAGTAGAAGTAGAAAGCTTAAGGACTACTTAGAGTAAGATGATTAGGCTATCCAGAAGAATGAAGGCAGTGGCATCAATGGTCACGGCCGGCTACACGCTGTGTGATGTGGGAACCGACCATGGCTATGTGCCTATTGCCCTGGTGCAGGGTAATATAATACCGAAGGCAATTGCTGTTGATATAAATAAGGGACCGCTTGAGCGCGCCAATGAGCATATAAGGGCAAACGGTCTGACAGAGCAGATTACCACAAGGCTTTCCAATGGGCTTGAAGCGATACACGACGGAGAGGTTGACTCTATTGTCATAGCAGGAATGGGAGGAGAGCTTGTTATTCACATTTTAACCGCAGGGGAGACAGTGTGCAGGTCGGCAAAGGAGCTGATTCTGCAGCCACAGTCGGAAGTGAGCAAAGTCCGTGAATATGTAAGGAACACAGGCTATAAGATAGTTGATGAGGATATGATTTTGGAGGACGGAAAATACTATCCGATGTTCAGATGTGTGCCGTGTGCGGACAATTCCGCATGGGACAATATGGACGAGACGACGGTTACTGTATGCGATTTGTACGGACCGGTACTTATCAAAAACGGTAATCCGGTGCTTCGGAAGTTCCTTGTCAGGGAACACCACAAGCTGGCTGCCATCATGCAGCAGCTAAGGACACAGGAGATGAGTGATTCCATCATGGACAGAATCGAGCAGATAAACGAGATGATGGCATACAATGAGGCAGCATATTCGACTATGGGGGCAATAAGAAATGCAGGAATATAGTGTGAAGGTGACCTTGCCGGACGGACAGGTCATGGCAGTGACAGCATCGGAAAGTGATACTTTAGAAGCCGTAGCAGACAGATTCAAGGATTATTATGAGGATGACATAATCCTTGGAATTGTAAACGGCAGGCTTCGTGAACTGAATAAGAAAATAAAAAGTGACTGTGAGCTTAGCTTTGTGACGACAGCTGACAGGGATGGCAGGCGTACATACAGAAGAAGTGTTGTGCTGCTTTTGCAGAGGGCTATATACGATGTATATGGCAGCATGACACAGCTTCATGTGATGCATTCACTCGGTGAGGGCTATTATTGTCAGCTTGAGAAAGCAGTGGGGTGTGCGGACAGCCAACAGGAAAAATATAATGAAGATACAGACTTACAAGGCAGCAGAGAAAACAGTGAGAAAAGCGTGACAGAGCATGATATCGACAGGATAGTCTGCAGCATGTACTCATTTGTGGAAAAAGACCTCCCAATTACCAAGCACAGTGCAAAAACACAGTATGCGGAGCAGCTTTTCAAGGAAAAAGGGCAGCATGATAAGGAGAGGTTATTGCACTACAGGAGAAGCTCCAGAGTCAATCTCTATGAGCTGGATGGTGTGGTGGATTATTTCTACGGATTTATGGCACCCTCGACAGGCATGCTCAAATACTTTGATATAGTGCCGTATGAGAGTGGCTTCGTGCTTCTTTTTCCGGGTGCCAACAGCAGGAGCGTTGAGCCGCTTGTGACATCAAATAAGCTGTTTCATACGCTGGATGATTCCAGGGAATGGAGCAAGATGCTTGGAATTGGCACGATAGGCTCGCTAAATGATGCGATTGCAGCAGGAAGGGGACAGGAAATCATGCTGCTTCAGGAGGCACTGATGGAGCAGAAGATAGGAAATCTTGCAGCGCAGATTGCTTCGGATGACAAAAAGAAATTTGTCATGATAGCAGGTCCTTCATCATCAGGCAAGACATCGTTTGCCAACAGACTGTCAATCCAGCTTATCGCAAAGGGCAGAAAGCCACATCCGTTAAGTCTGGATGACTATTATGTGGACAGGGAGTTTTGCCCGAAGAATCCGGACGGAAGCTTTGATTTTGAGTGCCTTGAATCTATTGATATAAAGCTGTTCAATGAGGATATGAACAGGCTTCTTAAAGGAGAGGCTGTTGATATGCCTTCCTTCAATTTCAAGACAGGAAAGAGAGAGTACCGCGGAAGAAAGCTGACGCTGGGAGCTGATGATATACTTGTCATAGAAGGAATCCACGGCTTAAATGACAGGCTTTCACAGCTTATCCCGCCTGAGCACAAGTTCAAAATCTATATCTCAGCGCTTACACAGCTCAATATTGACGAGCACAATCCTCTTTCCACCACAGATGAAAGACTTATACGCCGGATTGTGCGTGATGCGCGCACACGAGGTACAAATGCCATGGAGACAATCGCTATGTGGCCGTCTGTCAGAAAGGGTGAAAGGGAGAATATCTTTCCTTTTCAGGAACAGGCGGATGTGATGTTCAACTCTGCACTTGTGTATGAGCTTGCGGTACTCAAGGTGTATGCGGAGCCGTTGCTTTTTGGCATAGAAAGAGACTGCCCGGAGTATCTCGAGGCAAAGAGGCTGCTTAAGCTCTTAGACTACTTTCTTCCGATGCCGGCTGACGGCATACCAAACAATTCGCTGCTTCGTGAGTTTGTAGGAGGAAGCTGCTTTAATGTTTAAAACTAAAAAATCCCGCTCGCAGTATTTATGGTCTGCAAAAGGCAGACTGCATCATATACAACAGCAATAATAGTTACCGGGAAATAACAAAATGCAACTGAGATATCTCAGTTGCATTTTTAATGGTGCACCTTGCGGCGCACGTTACTGATAAGTTATTTTACGAAACGCCAATAGGCTTTATATTATTAAAATACGCAGGACGATAAGCCGGGTTATGTCGTTGAGTGATCATCTATCTAGGACGCCTGTTGCCAGACGCCTCAAGCAACCTACCTAAAGCTGGCGGGCCACGTCAAAGCTTTGTTTCGGTCTTGCTTCGGATGGGGTTTACATGTGCCCTCCCTGTTACCAGTGAGGCGGTAGTCTCTTACACTGCCATTCCACCCTTACCACAAAAGTGGCGGTATATTTCTGTTGCACTGTCCTTAGAGTTTCCTCCACCGGCCGTTAACCGGCATCCTGCCCTATGAAGCCCGGACTTTCCTCACCTGCGGTCTTTCGACACCTGCAGCCGCGATCACCTGTCCTGCATATTTATTTAATATACCAAGCATTTTTCCAAAAATCAAGCCCTTTTACCAACTTTAATAAACGAAATATAAAATGTTTCTTAAAAGACGATAGGTCTATTGACGGTTTTTATCTTCAATATTATCTTAAGAATGTAAAGAGCGAGTTAAAACCTCAAATTCATAGTGTGGACACTGTATGAGGTAAGAATCTGGCTATAATGAAAATATAGGGCGAGGCGGTAATATGAGAGAAAAATTTATCAGATTTATGAATGGAAGAAACGGGATGGACGAGCTTGCAAGGGCTGAGTCATGGGTAGTAATGATATTACTTGTGGTTTCAATATTTACAAGGTCGGCGATACTTGATATACTGGCAATAGGACTGATGATACATATGTATTTTCGCGTATTTTCAAGGAATGTAAACAAGCGCTATGCAGAGAATCAGAAGTTTTTAAATGTCAGGTATGAGTGGACCGTAAAGGCAGAGCGCAGGAAAAAGCGCTTTGCACAGAGGAAGCAGTACAAGTTCTTCAAGTGCCCTATGTGCAAGCAGGAGGTCAGGGTGCCAAGAGGACATGGCAAGATCTGTATTACCTGTCCGAAGTGCCGAGAGCAGTTCGTGAGACGCAGCTAGTATGTCAATATATACTTGTACATAAGAGCATGGAGAAGAGAAATGTTTGGATATATAACTGTCAATAAGGACACATTGTCCGAGGAAAATAAAAAAATATATCAAAGCTATTATTGCGGGCTGTGCCAGACAATGAAGTCGCAGTATGGCAGGCGTGCACAGATGGCACTAAACTATGACATGACTTTTCTCATAGTGCTTCTGACAGGCTTGTACGAGCCGGATAGTGTGACGCGGGATGGATTTGTATGCAGCGTGCACCCTACGAAGAAGCGTACACTTCGCACCAATGAGATTACAGAGTATGCTGCAGCCATGAACATCCTGCTTGCATACTACAATCTGATAGATGACTGGAAGGACGATAAAAGCCTGACGAAGAAGACATACGCAGAGATGCTGAAAAAGGACTTTGAGAAGGCAAAAAAAGGCTATCCGGTACAGGCTAAGGCGATAGAGGACTACATTGCAAGGCTTACAGAGTGCGAGAAGAGCAATGATACCAATATTGATGCAGTTGCGGGGCTGACAGGGGAGATGCTCGGCATACTTTTTGCGTGGAAGCAGGATGAGTGGCAGACGGATTTGAAAGAATTTGGCTGCTATATAGGCAAATTTATTTATATAATGGATGCGTATGAGGACATAGGGGATGATGTGAAAAAGAAGTCATATAATCCACTTATACAGCTCATGCATTGCTGTAATAATGACAGCGAAAAATTTGACAAATCCTGTCGGCTTATGATGACATCTATGCTTTCAGAGGCAGCAAAAATATTTGAGAGGTTGCCAATTCTCTTACATGCGGATATAATCAGAAATGTTCTATACTCCGGTGTGTGGAGCAAGTATGAGTATATTCAGATGAAGAAAAGGAAGAAACATAAATGATAGATCCATATCAGGTGCTCGGTGTCGGCCGCAGTGCAAGTGACGATGAAATAAAAAAGGCCTACAGGAGCTTAAGCAGAAAATATCATCCTGATGCCAATATCAACAATCCTAACAAGGATCAGGCTGAGGAGAAGTTTAAGCAGGTGCAGCAGGCATATGACCAGATAATGAAGGAAAAGCAGTCCGGTGCTGCCGGAGCCGGTGGATATGGCGGTGCGGGAAGCAGCAGCTCATACGGAGGCAGCTCCTATGGTGGAGCATATGGTAGTGGACCGGGAGCAGGTGATCCATTTGGAGCAGGTGGACCGTTTGGCGGTTTCTATGGCCGCTATACCTACAATAATGCAGGCAGCAGTGCACAGGATGACAATCCAAAGGTGCGTGCAGCAGGCAATTTCATCAGCAACGGCTACTACAATGAGGCACTGAAGGTGCTTGAGGAGGTACCTTTTGCTGAGAGACGCGGAAGGTGGTACTACTACAGTGCTGTCGCAAACCAAAAGCTCGGAAACACAGCGACAGCCATAGAACACATACAGCGAGCTGTGTCGCTTGAGCCAAACAACATGCAGTACCGCCAGTTTATGCAGATAATTGAAAATGGTGGCTCGTGGTATTCGGATATGGGAGACATATACGGACGCCCTAGTGGCAGGGGCAGCGAGTGCTGCAGTCTGCTAGCCACATTCCTTTGCTGGCAGATGTTCTGCTGCTAGATGTCAAGCTTTTCTGATGTTACAGATGGAAATTCATGCAAGTTATTGTGCTGGTTATTTGCAGAACGATGGACTGGTATATTAATCTGTGCAATTATTCTGAATAGTTACCTGAAAAATAAAAGATGCGGTCATACGACCGCATTTTTTATTTATGGACATGAGTAACTATTCAGATCCACACATATATGAGCAAAATCAGCTGCGCAGCAACGGCTGTATTATTCCATAGAATCCGGAATACCATCATGATCCAAATCTGCCATGTCTGCTCCGTGTGCACCGATATCCACAGTGTTTAAGGTGCGTCTTTTAAGTCTTGCGGCCTCAGACTGCTTGAGTAGATAGCTCTTTATCTCGCGTGAGTGCTTTACGTGAACGAGCTTAAGCTCAGGGTTTGTGACGTCGCCTGTGTAGCAGACTATGGTGCCGAGCTTAAAAATGCGCTCCATCAGTGATGTGGTGAGCTTTACATCAGCTACTTTATACATGTAGCAGTCATCCTCTGTGGTGCTTAAGAGTCCGGACTCTACAGTGATAAAGGACGGTGTGACGGTATATTTTGTGAAAGTCCACGGCAGACCGAGAAACAGCAGTCTCTTTCTCTCCTTAAACATTACAGCATCGTCATCATCGATTGCGCCGGCGGTGGTGTTTTTGATTTGTGATTCATTTACAGACATATTATTCTCCTTTTTGATGTTGAAATTGTCGTAATTGTATGAAAACTTCACTACAATTGCTAAGCATTCAGAACAGTTATATTCTGACATATATTCTACAACAAAAAAGTATAAAAGCCAACTTGAATATTGTGCTAAGTTATTATATGATAGAAAAAATGTAAAAAAAATTGTTACGCGAAAAAGAATGGAGGCAAATTATGCGTCACTTAATGAGTCCGTTGGATTTTTCTGTAGAAGAGTTGGACAAGCTTCTGGATCTTGCAAATGATATAGAGGCTCATCCTGAGAAATATGCACACAAGTGCGATGGAAAGAAGCTTGCAACCTGTTTTTATGAGCCAAGCACGAGAACCAGGCTTAGCTTTGAGGCTGCCATGCTTAATTTGGGAGGCTCGGTGTTAGGTTTCCACAGTGCTGATTCGTCATCTGCGTCAAAGGGCGAGAGCGTTTCAGATACTATCAGGGTTATTTCCTGCTATGCGGATATCTGTGCCATGCGTCATCCTAAGGAGGGTGCACCGCTTGTGGCTTCAGAGAAATCGCGTATCCCTGTAATCAATGCAGGCGATGGAGGTCATCAGCATCCTACACAGACACTTGCTGATCTCCTTACAATCCGTTCCATCAAGGGTAGATTGAATAATATCACAATCGGCTTTTGCGGAGATTTAAAGTTTGGACGTACAGTGCATTCACTGATCAATGCACTCATCAGATATGACAATGTGAGGATTGTGCTTATCTCGCCTGAGGAGCTTAAGGTGCCTGACTATGTGCGCGATGATGTGCTTCGTGCCAACAATATCGAGTTCAAGGAGGTAGAAAAGCTCGAGGATGCCATGGGAGAGCTTGATGTGCTCTACATGACACGTGTCCAGAAGGAGCGTTTCTTCAATGAGGAGGACTATGTGCGTCTGAAGGATTTCTACATTCTGACAAAGGAGAAGATGGAGCTTGCAAAGGATGATATGATTGTACTTCATCCGCTCCCACGTGTGAATGAGATTTCTGTTGATGTGGATGATGACCCGAGAGCATGCTATTTCAGGCAGGCACAGTATGCGGTTTACGTGCGTATGGCGCTTATTCTGACATTGCTTGGACTGGCTGAGGACTAAAGGAGGATAATATGCTGAATATTAGTGGAATACATGAGGGCTTTGTGCTCGATCATATCAAGGCAGGTATGAGTCTTCAGATTTACAGGGATTTAAAGCTTGACAAGCTCGACTGCACAGTTGCAATCATAAAGAATGCAAAGAGCAGCAAGATGGGCAAGAAGGATATCATCAAGGTAGAGTGTCCGATAGAGTCATTAGACCTCGATATCCTTGGATTTATCGACCACAATATCACTGTAAATGTGATAAAGGGTGACAAGATTGTGGACAAGATGGAGCTTAAGCTGCCTCATCAGGTGAAAAATGTCATCAAGTGCAAAAACCCAAGATGCATCACTTCAATTGAGCAGGAGCTTGACCAGATTTTCGTGCTTTCCGATGAGAAAAACGAAATCTACCGCTGCAAGTACTGCGAGGAGAAATACGAAGGAGTTAAATAGTATCAGTTATGTATGCCAACGTGATTGTGGATATATCCCACGAAAAACTGGATAAGACATTTCAGTACAGCATCCCGGATGAGATTTTATGCGACATCCGTCCGGGTGTGTGCGTGGATATTCCATTTGGCAGCCGCACTATCACAGGCTATGTGATTGAGGTCACGGATAAGCCTGAGTACGACCCGGCAAGGACAAAGCCTCTTATCGGGGTAAAGGCAGACTCTGTGGCTGTGGAGGCAAAGCTCATCGCACTTGCGGCATGGATACGGCGCAATTACGGCTCTACCATGAATCAGGCGCTTAAGACTGTTATACCTGTAAAGAAGCAGGCTAAGGAGCAGGTGAGCCGCAGTATTGCACTGAAAATAGACAAGGTAAAGGCAAGGGCGCAGCTTGCGCTTTGCGAGGCAAAAAAACAAAAGGCAAAGGCCAGGCTTTTTCGTGCGCTGATCGATGCTGATGAAGGGGCGCGCCTTGAGTATTCCTTTGTGACAGGCAAGCTGTCGGTGTCGGCTGCCACTATAAGAGCGCTTGAGCAGAGCGGCTTTATCGAGGTCATCACACAGAGCGGCTACAGAAATCCTGTGGAGCATATGAGTGCGGACACCTATGATAAGGTGCTGAATGCCGCGCAGCAGAGTGTGGTTGATGCGATAGAAGGCGACATTGCCGCCGGTCTTAGAAATACTTATCTGATTAAGGGGGTCACCGGAAGCGGCAAGACAGAGGTGTACATGGAGCTTATAGCACACTGTATACAGTCCGGGCGTCAGGCGATTGTGCTGATTCCCGAGATTGCCCTCACTTACCAGACCGTGATGCGTTTTTTTGCAAGATTTGGGAACAGGGTTTCGATAATCAATTCAAGACTTTCAAATGGTGAGCGTTATGACCAGTTTGAGAGAGCTAAGAATGGTGATATTGACATCATGATTGGCCCGCGGTCGGCGCTGTTCACACCTTTTTCAAATTTAGGACTTATCATAATAGATGAAGAGCACGAGAATTCATACAAGAGCGAGTCGGTGCCGCGCTATCATGCCAGGGAGGTGGCGATAGAGTATGCGCGCATGTCCGATGCTATTGTGGTACTTGGCTCTGCAACACCGTCGGTGGATAGCTATTACAAGGCAAAGACAGGCGTTTACAGGCTTTTGGAGCTGGATAAGCGCGTGGACGACAGACCTCTTCCAAAGTGTGAGGTTGTCGATTTGAGGCAGGAGCTTCGTGAGGGAAACCGCTCGATTCTTTCAACCAGGCTTCAGGAGCTCATGGAGGAGAGGCTTCTAAATGGCCAGCAGACCATGCTTTTTTTAAATAGAAGGGGCAAATCGGCATTTATGTCGTGCAGAGCGTGCGGTTTTGTGGTAAAATGTCCTCATTGCGATGTATCACTCAGTGAACATAGCGGCGGAGTGATGGTCTGTCACTACTGCGGCTACAGACAGCCGGTGCCTAAGGTGTGTCCGAGCTGTGGCTCGAAGTACATTAGCGGCTTTAAGGCCGGCACACAGAAGATAGAAGCGATGGTGGCAAAGCGTTTTCCGCAGGCGCGTATACTGCGCATGGATTATGACACCACGAGGGCGAAGGATGCGTATGAGAAGATTCTGCAGGCATTTTCCAATCATGAAGCCGATATACTTATCGGTACGCAGATGATTGTAAAGGGGCATGATTTTTCAAATGTCACGCTGGTTGGTGTGCTGGCGGCGGATATGTCACTGCATGTGAATGATTTTCATGCGGCGGAGCGCACCTTTGCTCTGCTGACACAGGCGGCAGGGCGCGCCGGCAGAGGAAAGCTGCCCGGCAATGTGGTTATCCAGACCTACGACCCTGACCACTATGCCATCCGGACTGCCAAAGAGCAGGATTATGAGGCTTTTTACGATAAGGAGATAGAGTACAGGAGGCTTATGCATTATCCGCCTGTATGGAATATGCTTTTAGTCCATGTCACATCACCTGATGAGAGTGAGTGCGGCAGCATGGCACAGCAAGTGTACGATATAGCGTTGCAGATGATATCGCATACAGATGAAAATCAGAGCCCGGATGATAGGCATCTGATTCAGCTCATCGGTCCTGCGGATGCGACCATCGCCAAGGTAAATGACATATACCGCAAGGTGATTTACATGAAGACATCTGACTATGCGGCGCTCATTTCAATAAAGGATGGCATAGAGCAGGCTGTGAAAGCTGATACGGCAATGAAAAATGCTAATATCTCATTTGATTTCAATCCGATGAGTGGATTTTGATAGATATAGAAGGAGGCAATTATGGCACTTAGAACTATTAGAGTGGAGGGAGACCCTGTACTTGGCAAGGTCTGCAGAGAGGTTACGGAGGTGACTCCAAAGATAGTAACACTTATTGATGATATGCTTGAGACTATGTATGAGGCTAATGGTGTAGGACTTGCCGCACCACAGGTTGGCATATTAAAGAGGATCGTTGTTATCGATGTGGGCGAGGGTCCAATCGTGATGATTAATCCTGAAATTATCGAGTCTGACGGAGAGCAGACCGGCGATGAGGGCTGTCTTTCGATACCGGGAAAGGCCGGACAGGTAACACGCCCGAATCATGTAAAGGCCCGCTTCATGGGTGAGGATATGAATGAGTATGAGATAGAGGGAGAAGAGCTTTTGGCCAGATGTATCTGCCACGAGCTTGACCATCTCGACGGACATCTCTATGTGGAGAAGGTTGAGGGCGCACTTCACGATGTGACATATGAGGATACACAGGAGTAATCATTAGGATGACATTTGTTATCTGAGTTTGGAAAATATCTGGGAGGCAGTAAGATGAGAGTAATTTTCATGGGAACACCGGACTTTTCGGTGGGAACACTTGAGGCAATTATAGAGGCAGGGCACGAGGTGGCACTGGTTGTCACACAGCCCGACAAGCCAAAGGGCCGCGGCAAGACAATGCAGTATACACCGGTCAAGGAGTGTGCGCTTTCGCACGGTATTGAGGTATTCCAGCCGGTTAAAATAAGAGAGACTGCTAATATAGAGTATCTCAGAAAGTTTAATGCAGATATAATAATTGTGGTTGCTTTTGGACAGATTCTGTCAAAGAGTATTCTTGATATGCCTCGATACGGCTGTATCAATGTGCATGCTTCACTTCTGCCAAAGTACAGAGGTGCGGCTCCTATCCAGTGGGCTGTGATTAACGGTGACGAGTTTACAGGTGTCACTACCATGAGGATGGATGAGGGCGTCGATACCGGCGATATGATTGCAAAGAGTACAGTCAGACTCGCACCTGATGAGACCGGCGGCAGCCTGTTTGATAAGCTCTCAGCAGAGGGAGCAAAGCTGTGTGTGGAGACCATGAAGATGATAGAGGATGGCACTGCAGAGTATACTCCTCAAAACAGCGAGGAGGCCACACATACATCAATGATCAGTAAGGAGCTTGGCTTTATCGACTGGACAAAGCCGGCTGTTGAGATTGAGAGGCTTATAAGGGGGCTTAATCCATGGCCGAGCGCATACACCCACTTAAACGGTAAGACATTTAAGGTGTGGAGTGCAAAGGTGATTGACGGCAGCGATGATTATGAGCCGGGCTGCATTTATCATATCGGAAAAAATGATATGTATGTACAGACAGGAAAAGGAGCATTATCTTTAGTAGAGGTACAGCTCCAGGGCAAGAAGCGCATGGATACAGGTTCGTTTTTGAGAGGCTGTCATGTGGAAGAGGGCTCGTTCTTCACATTATAGTTATTCATTATAAGTAACTATTGACAAACTACTACACGCATTATAATAAGCAGCAAGGAGAGATGATACATGGGATATTATTACTGGGATCCGACATATATACTCGTTGTGATAGGTGCAGTGATATGTATGATTGCATCGGCAAGAGTTAAAGGTACATTTAATAAATACTCACAGCTAAGAAGCATGTCAGGCATGAATGGTGCGCAGGTGGCTCAGAGAGTGCTTCAGGCGGCAGGCATATATGATGTGCAGGTGCGTCATGTGTCAGGTAGTCTGACGGACCACTACGATCCGCGCACCAAAACAGTGAATTTATCTGATCCTGTGTACAATGCCACATCGGTCGCAGCACTTGGCGTAGCAGCCCACGAGTGTGGACACGCTATACAGCATGCAAAAAGCTATGCACCTCTTTCAATCAGGAGTGCGCTCGTACCTATAGCTAATTTTGGCTCAATGCTTGCATGGCCGGTCATACTTATCGGCTTGTTATTTAACACACGCTCGTCAGGGCTTATTATTGATATAGGCATATTGCTGTTTTCGGCAGCAGTGCTTTTCCAGCTCGTGACATTGCCGGTAGAGTTTGATGCTTCAAGACGTGCGCTTGTCATGCTTCGTACACAGGGCATACTTGCAGATGACGAGCTTAAGTACACAAGAAGGGTGCTCAAGTCAGCGGCACTTACCTATGTAGCCAGTGCGGCGGCTGCTATTTTACAGCTCCTTCGTATAATACTTATCACAAACGGACGCAGACGGGACGACTGATACTGTTTTAGCTGCAAGTAGGTTAAACTATATGACATCGAATAAGAATATAAATAATCATAATAATAAAAATAGCCAAATAAACAAAAATAATATACCGGGCAGACCGGCAAAATCAAACGTGGCAGCGCATAATGAGCACTCTGTAGATACGCGTGAGCTTGCCCTTGAGATGCTTATTGAGATTAATGAGCGTGGAGCATTTTCACATATTGTGCTTCGGAGTGTGCTTGACAAGTATCAGTATCTGTCAAAGCAGGACAGAGCCTTTATGACAAGGCTTGTCGACGGCACTATCGAGTATATGCTGCAGCTCGACTACATCATAGACTCTTTTTCAAAGACAAAGGTAAGGAAGATGAAGCCCTTCATCAGAAACCTTCTTCGCATGAGCGTTTACCAGATAAAGTACATGGACGCGGTGCCGGATTCGGCCGTATGCAATGAGGCGGTGAAGCTTGCAAAGAGGCATAAGTTTGCACAGCTTTCGGGCTTTGTAAACGGTGTACTCAGAAATATTGCAAGAAATATAGATTCAGTACAGTTTGATACCTTAAGCATCCGATACTCTATGCCACAGTGGATAGTGGACAGATTTGTTGCGGCATACGGAGAGAAGAAGGCAGAGGAGATTTTCAAGGCCTTTCACAATAAGAGCACAATAAGCATCAGGACAAACCTGACCAGGTGTACTCCGGATGAGCTTCGCGCGATGCTTGAGGCAGAGGGTGTGACGGTCACAGCGGTTGATGAACTTAATTATGCATTTGTTATATCTGGATTTGATTATTTGAATGGCTTGCAGAGCTTCAGAGACGGACTTTTCTATGTGCAGGATATAAGCTCAATGCTTGTCGCACAGACGGCTGCTCCAAAGAAGGGCGACTATGTGATAGATGTATGCGCAGCACCGGGCGGCAAGAGCACCCATATAGCTGAGCTTTTGCAGGGAAGCGGCCATGTGCTCGCGCGTGACCTGACCGATAACAAGGTCGATATGATTGAGGAAAATATAGAAAGGCATGGCCTTAACAATATGTCGGCAGAGGTGTGGGATGCCACAGTACCTGATGCTGATTCGGCAGGAAAAGCAGATATACTGATCTGTGATCTGCCGTGCTCAGGGCTTGGAGTGCTCGGAAGAAAGAAGGACATCCGCTACAAGATGACACCTGAGTCTGTAGATGAGCTTGCCGCTCTTCAAAGACAGATACTTGATACCGTGCATACATACGTGAAGCCAAACGGAGTGCTCGTGTACAGTACATGTACGATAGATGAGGCTGAGAACGAGGACAATGTGAGGTGGTTTATTGAAAAGCATCCGGAGTTTGAGCTTGATAAGAGCTTTGCGGAAGGCACCGGAATGAAACAGATACTGCCCGGTGAGCATGGAAGTGATGGATTCTTTATTGCAAGATTTATAAAAAGCAAATTATGATATTAAAGTAAATCATGAATTAATAAATATAAATTGGCTCGAATTAGTAGAATTATAAAACAATAGTTAAATGCAGATTTAATAAAAATAATATGGAACAGATAAAAGAACAACTAACTGACATCAAATCAATGAATATGGATGAGCTCACAGAGTTTATCATATCGCTCGGAGAAAAGAAATTCCGTGCGAAGCAGATATATGAGTGGATTCATGTGAAGCATGTGGAAAGCTTTGATGAGATGACCAATATTTCAAAAAAGTTCATACAGGTATTAAAGGACAATGCAATACTCATCTCGTTAAAAAAAGAGGAGGTGCAGGTGTCAAAGCTCGATGGCACGAGAAAATATCTCTTTGCACTCGACGATGGCAATGTCATAGAGAGTGTGCTTATGAAGTACAAGCATGGAAACTCTGTATGCATATCTTCGCAGGTTGGCTGCAGGATGGGGTGCAGATTCTGTGCATCCACTCTTGACGGTCTCGTCAGGGGGCTTAGGCCGTCCGAGATGATTGACCAGATTTATCAGATAGGCAAGGACATAGGAGAGCGCATCTCAAATGTAGTTGTCATGGGCACAGGTGAGCCGCTTGACAATTACGACAATCTGCTGCGCTTTATAGAGCTTCTCACTGATGAAAACGGAATCAATATCAGCCAGCGCAATCTGACAGTTTCCACATGTGGTCTCGTACCGCGCATGAGACAGCTTGCAGATGAAAAGCTTTCTATCACGCTGGCGCTTTCACTGCATGCCTCCAATCAGGAAAAGAGAAAAGCTCTCATGCCGGTTGCAAACAGCTATGATATACATGATGTGGTCGATGCATGCAAATATTATTTTGCACAGACCGGCCGCAGAGTCACCTTTGAGTATAGCCTGGTAGGCGGAGTGAACGATACAGCCGAGGATGCAGCAGAGCTTTCGGCACTCGTATATGGCATGAACTGCCATATAAATCTGATTCCTGTAAACCCGATAAAGGAGCGCGACTACGTGCAGTCCAACAAGGGTGTTATAGAGGCTTTTAAAAATAGGCTTGAAAAAAACGGAATTAATGTTACTATTAGAAGGGAAATGGGCAGAGATATAGACGGTGCCTGTGGACAGCTTCGCAAGAAGCATATAGATAAAGAGAGAGGAATAAACTAGATGAAGACGTTTTCCATTACGGATGCAGGTGCTATTCGTGAGATGAATCAGGATTTTTATTTCTCGTCTGACACTGCAGTAGGAAATCTTCCGAATCTTTTCATCGTAGCAGATGGAATGGGAGGACACAAAGCCGGTGACTATGCTTCCAGATACACTATAGAGCGTGTGGTTGCATCGGTATCGAGAAATGCCGGGGATGAACCGGTATCCATCATCAAAGAGGCTATCAACAAGGCAAATGAGCTTTTGGTGGCTGAGTCTCGTGAGGATGAAGCTAAGCGTGGAATGGGTACCACCTTAGTCATAGGAACTATTATAGGAAACAAGCTTTTTGTGGCCAATATAGGTGACAGCAGGCTTTATATTGTAGGTGGCACAGAGCAGATCAGACAGATTACCAGGGATCATTCACTGGTTGATGAGATGGTCAGGATGGGTGAGATAAATGCCGACGAGGCGAGAGTTCATCCGGACAAGAATATCATCACGAGAGCTGTCGGGGCAGCAGATCATGTGGAGGCAGATTTCTTTGAGGTCGAGCTATGTGAGGACGACAGGATTCTTCTGTGTACAGACGGACTTACCAATATGGTGAGAGATGAAGAAATATGTGATACTATTAGGCAAAATGATAATATCGAGACAGCAGCGTCACAGCTTGTCGCCATGGCCAATGCAAACGGTGGTCGCGATAATATCACTGTAATGATTATTAAACCATTTTAAGACGAGGTAATAACAGATGTTAGAGATAGGAAGTTTTTTATCGGATCGATATGAGATCCTAAGCAAGGTTGGCGCAGGCGGCATGTCAGATGTATACAAGGCAAAAGACCATATACTGAGCCGTTTTGTAGCTATAAAGGTTTTAAAGCAGGAGTTTTCGGAGGATAGTTCATTTGTGACCAAGTTCCGTGCTGAGGCACAGTCAGCAGCAGGACTTGAGCATCCAAATATCGTAAATATCTATGATGTAGGCAGCGAGAATGGTCTGTACTACATTGTCATGGAGTATGTCGAGGGTATCACACTTAAGACTTATATCGAGAAAAAGGGCCAGCTGTCATTCAAGGAGTCTGCAAGTATTGCAATCCAGGTGGCAAGGGGCATAGAGGCCGCTCACAATAAAAATATCATCCACCGTGATATCAAGCCGCAGAATATCATTATTTCTACAGATGGCAAGGTAAAGGTGACAGACTTTGGAATTGCAAAGGCTACATCTTCAAATACAATAAGCTCAGATGTGATGGGCTCAGTACACTACGCATCTCCGGAGCAGGCAAGAAACGGCTTCGTTGATGGCAGAAGTGATATTTACTCACTGGGAATCGTAATGTTTGAGATGGTTACAGGCCGTGTGCCGTTTGACGGTGATACCACAGTGGCAGTTGCACTGCAGCACTTACAGGAGGAGATTGCAAGGCCAAGCATCTACGCACCGGATCTGCCAATCAGCTTTGAGAAAATCATCTTAAAGTGTACACAAAAGACACCGGACCGCAGATACCAGACTATTGAGGAGCTTCTCACAGACATAAGGCGCTCTCTTGCGCATCCTGATGAGGATTTTGTCACAATAGCACCACTCGTTGACGGTGGCAAGACCAAGGTTATAAGCCCGGATGAGCTTGACAAGATAAAAGAGGGCAGAGGTGTCGCAGAGGACTTAAACGATGATGATACCGATGCAGATAATGATGATGAGTATGCTGACGGTGAAGACGATGATGATGAATATGATGAGTCACTCTTAGACGACGATGATGACGAAGAAGACGATGACGATGATGATGACGGCAAGCTTTTAAATCCAAAGATGGATAAAGCAATCACGATCATGGGTATAGTAACAGCCGTAATCATTGTAATAGTTATCATATATCTTGCACTTTCAGTGGCAGGAGTGTTTAAGTTTGGCGGCAAAAAGAACTCAGAGTCACAGCAGACAGAGTCACAGACACAGACCGAGTCTGAATCAGAGTCAGAGACACAGACTGAGACAGAGGGCCAGATGATTGACATCAGAGGCATGTCAGTGGATGATGCTCAGAAGGCAGTAGACCGCTTAAAGCTTGACCTCACAGTATTTGCATTTGAGACAAAGCAGTCAGATGAAAAGGACGGCACAATCCTTGATCAGGATGTCAAGGCCGGAGATACAGTAAAGCGTGGTTCACAGATTAATGTAGTTATCGCAGGAAAAGGTGATAGTACATCAGAGATGGTCAAGATACCAAGTGTAATCGGAAAGACCAAGAGCTCGGCAAAGAGTACACTCGAGTCAGCAGGCTTTAGTGTCACCTTCGAGTATGGAGATTACAATAACAGTGTAGCAGCAGATGTAGTAACAGCACAGTCACCATCAGCAAAGAACCAGGCCGCAAAGGGCAGCACAGTAACAGTCACCCTTTCACCGGGCCAGAAGCCAATCACCGTGCCAAACGTATTAGGCGCCTCACAGTCACAGGCAGAAAGCGCCCTCGCAGGAGCAGGCCTCAAGTACACCTACGCCGACTCCCAGTACAGCGACACCGTACCAGCCGGTAGCGTAATCAGCCAGACCAAATCCGGCGAAACCGTAGCCGCAGGCACCACAATCACACTTACACTCAGTAAGGGTAAGCAGCAGGTTTCAAAGAAGGTTTCAACGACATTGTCATTGGATATACCAGAGGGTGCAAAAGCAGAAAATATATCAGGAACATATAGTCTGCATGATGATGAGAAAGAATATGCTTCTGGTAATGTAACGGGTGCTTCGGTTACAGTATCTGGAACAATTGATGGTTCATCAGCAATTGCAACAGTAAAATGGACATATGATTTAGTTACGACAAATGAAGATGGAACTGAAAATAGAGAATCGGGAAAGACTGCAACTAAGGAAGTTACTGTTAGATAACTATTTGTATGATATTGATTGTTAATATTATAAAAAATGAGCATGAGGAAAACGAGCCGTAGCGCAGCTACGTCAAGTTTTCCGTATCGCCATCATATTTGTAAATACACACAATACACATATAGCACACAAAACAGCAACACAATACATGTCTTTATTGTAGCCACCGGATAGCACCCACGAAGTGGTGCAATCCGCACCCCACTACCACACCAACCCGCGGACGAAAACCTGAACTCGCGGAGAGGAACTAAGGAAGCGGGGCAGGCATGTGTTCCGAGAAAAAATATGAATTGCCCCGGGGTGCCATAAACCTACCGAGGAAAAAACAGGGCAGAGCAAGCCATAGCCTGTCCGTAGGAGAGCCCGGGGCTGGCTTCATATTTTTTAAGAGGAATATATGCCTGCCCCCGCCACCCACACAACCTCAAAGCGCGGCATGCACCCCGCCGAAAGCGTGACTCCTGCAAATACAAAAGCACACAAGGAAAACCATGACAGGAAAAATTATTAAAGGAATTGCCGGCTTCTACTACGTCTACGTAGAAGAAACCAAAGAAGCAAAAGAAACTGCCACAGGCGGCACTCTCTACGAGTGCAAAGCAAAAGGCACCTTCAGAAAACAAAAGATAAAGCCGCTGGTTGGCGATATAGTCGACATAGCAGTCCTCGATGATGAAAAGCACATAGGCAATGTCGAGCGTATACTGCCACGGAAAAACGAACTTATCAGGCCGGCTGTGTCCAATATAGACATGGCCCTGGTTATTTTTGCATCCGCAAAGCCGGATCCCAATTTCAACCTGCTTGATAGGTTTTTGTGTATGATGGAGTACCAGCATGTCCCGGTTACCATATGCTTCAACAAAAAGGACTTAATCACACCTAAAGAGCAGCAGGAGCTTAAAAGCATATACGAGCCGGCTGGCTATAGAGTGCTTTTTACCAGCACGAAAACAGGTGAGGGCATAGATGAGATAAAGCACATTTTAGAGGGAAGGACGACCACGGTTGCAGGTCCCTCGGGAGTTGGCAAGTCATCTATCATCAACTGTCTGCAGGATGATGTGCAGATGGAGACCGGACATATAAGTGAGAAAATAGAGCGCGGAAAGCACACGACCAGACATTCTGAGATTATTCCGATAAAGGATGGCACGTATATCATGGATACACCGGGCTTTAGCTCGATGGATGTGCCGGGCTTTGAAAAGGAGGATCTGTGGACCTGTTATCCGGAGTTTGTAGAATATGAGCCGTATTGCAGGTTTCAGGGCTGCAGTCATATAAATGAGCCGGACTGCGGTGTCAAGGAGGCTCTTTCAGAAGGGAAAATATCGCAGGTGCGGTATGATAACTATAAGCTTCTGTATGAGGAGCTTAAAAACAGACAAAAGTATTAATTTAAAGCATAATCAAACGGAGGAAAACATGAACTGTTTATCACCATCAATTTTATCAGCGGATTATTCAATACTCGGAGAGCAGCTTAAGCAGCTTGATGAGGCCGGAGCACAGTATGTGCATATAGATGTTATGGACGGCAGCTTCGTTCCAAGCATATCAATAGGACTGCCTGTCATAAAGACAATCAGAAAGTGCACAGAGCGTATGTTTGATGTGCATCTGATGATAGATGAGCCGGTCAGATATATAGATGATTTTGCGACAGCAGGAGCAGATATCATCACAGTCCATGCGGAGGCATGCAAGCATCTTGACAGAACAATCGAGGCAATAAAGGAAAAGGGCATACTGGCAGGTGTAGCATTAAATCCGGCTACTCCGCTCTCAGCCATAGAGTATGTGCTTCCAAAAGTGGACATGGTGCTTATCATGACTGTAAATCCGGGCTTTGGAGGACAAAAGCTTATTCCGTACACTGTAGACAAGGTGCGCGACTTAAAGGCACTTCTTGAGAAAACCGCAAATAAGGCTGATATCGAGGTGGACGGTGGTGTTAATCTTGAGAACGTGGAGACACTGCTTGCGGCAGGAGCCAATATCATTGTTGCGGGAAGTGCGGTGTTTAGCGGAGATATAGAAGAAAATGTAAAGGGTTTTCTGAATATCATGATGTAACAGATGCAGGTTAAAACGGAAATGCTTCCGGGGCTTAAGCAAATGTGGATATGTTATTAAGGAGAGGGTGGATAAAATGCGGTATTTGATTGTATGTGGTGGAAAAATAGATAAGGAATTTGGCTTAAACGAGATAAAGACTGACGGAATAGATGCTATCATTGCGGCTGACAGCGGAATGGATTTTCTGTACGAAAACGGTGTCACACCTGATATAATTGTAGGTGATTTCGATTCGACTACGACAAATGCATTGGAGTATTTTGAGAGAAAGGGACAGACTGAGATACGCAGGCTCAATCCCATAAAGGATGATACCGATACAGAGTATGCCATAAGACTGGCAATAAGCGAGGGAGCACGAAGCATAGTGCTGCTTGGAGCAACAGGCAGCAGAATAGACCATGTGCTTGGAAATATTTCACTTTTGGGAATAGGCCTGGAAAGTGGAACTGATATCAGCATTATCGATACAAACAACCGCATAAGGATGGCAGATAAGCCGGTAACCATTGAAAAATCAGCACAGTATGGCAGGTTTGTATCTCTTATAGCACTGACAGACGACAATGAGGTAAGCCTTAAGGGCTTTAAGTATCCTGTTACTGATTATTCCTTTGACAGGTTTACATCGCTTGGCATATCCAATGAAATAGTCGATGATCATGCACTGATTGATATCCATAGAGGAAAATTTATCATTATTGAGTCAAAAGATTGACTTTTTAGGAATTTGGGACTATTATATTTTTAGGATTATTTCGGAAAAGCCTGATTACAGGAGGATTGATATACACTGTGTCGGCTTTGGAACATGATGGGGTAATTAGATGATAGAGAAGTATTATAGCGGGGTAATCGAGCAGATTTACAATCGCATAGGAAAAGAGACTCGAAATATCGTAATGGCGAATTATAGCAATGATTTTTCGATTGAAAATCTTGAGGTTATAAGACGTTATCAAAGCAATGAGGATAACGTCTTTTTTGCATACAGTGAGTTCTCTTACAATACGCTGGTCGGAGCTTATGAGCCATTTTTGGACATCATATGCAATATGCACAGGCGCTTTATAGGCGGAAGCTTTGATGATTTCCAGAAGGAGTGCGGTGTGTACTATCTGCACAGACAGGTGTTAAACAGTTATTATGAGACAGGTGAGTGCTTCAGAGAGGAGACAGTGCTGTTAAATGAGGTAGCATATGAGCAGAGACGCATGACGATGGCCATAGCTGACATGCTCAAGAAGCTTTCTGAGGTGAAGCCTTTGATGATTGTGATAAACAGATTCCAGATGGCGTCTAAGAGTTCAATTGAGACCATCAAGTATCTGATTGACAATCCATGCGCCAATATCGGTATCGTGTTAGGTGTTAATGCCATAGTCAAGGGTACTGACAGTACTGTTGAGGTGTGGGATCGTATAGTTGAGTCGCTTGAGGACAGGAGCGCCATATACTATATAGGCAGTGCCGGACCGCTTAAAAATAACGTAAAAACTACAAATGATGATGAGCTGTATATCACTATGAACTTTGAGCAGAGCATCCAGGAAGCATCAAATATCATGGAGTTTCTGGATTTTGAGCAGGCAAGGAGAGGCTGCCGCATTATAGAGCATAAGCTTAAGTTTGAGGATGCATGGATTGATGAGAAAAGCCTGCGCCGCTTTTATATGGTCTATGCAAGGACGTCTGTTTTACTTGGAGAGATGTCCAAAGCGATTGAGCTCACGAATGAATACAAGGCGCTGATACCGGAAAATGACAGTGAGCATTATCTTTCGCTGTATTATTTCATGAAGGGCACCTGCTATATGTATCAGGGCAAGCTTGAGAAGGCCGGAAACAGTGCAAAGAGTGCCTATGACTATGCAGTTTTGGCAGAGGATGACACACTGATATTTAAGGCAGAGCTTTTGTCAGTCATGATAAAGATGTCAGGCTGGTACAATATATTCTTCTGTGTACAGGATATACCTGTCAGTGATGAAATTATAGAAAAGCTCATAAAGCACGGCTACAGGAATCATTTGGCACATATATATATTTACGCATACGACAATAGCCGGGATGTGGTGAAGCAGTCCTTTTATGATGAATCATTACTAAAGCATT
>OMCD01000503.1_pt1 | contig 27593 bp, 26 predicted proteins | sample 1674171 | NCBI WGS metagenome assembly OMCD01 (sample SAMEA103958149, study PRJEB25191) | human gut metagenome | biome: human-associated habitat [ENVO:00009003]; feature: intestine environment [ENVO:2100002]; material: feces | place: Germany | collected 2013/2015
TGAATTATCCGGTGATGGACACATGATACAATTTGAGTTGCATTTTGCAGTAATAAAGAAATAGTTATCTATAGACTTATCATTATAATATTCTATTAACTTTCCATTTTCTGTCAGTTCATATACATCATAATTTCCTGCTCTATGTAATTTTTCTATGACATCCCTATCTTCTGAGACAATAATATTTTCCGGATACAGAACCGCTTCCTCATCTGTTATATATAAAAAATCTAACTGATTCTTCAAAAGATCCATTTTCACATCTTTATTAAATGCCAGCGAAAGTACTCTGTAGCTTCCCTGATATCCCCCCACTTTAATTATCATTTAACCACACTCCATATTAAAAAATAACTGATAAATCCTAGAAATATAAAAATTGCAAATGGTATTTTTTTTACAATTACTAAGTCATCGATTTCTTTTCCTTTGCCCCAACGAATGATGCTATTTACTTCTGTTTCTGTCAGTCTACTCTTCAAATCTTCTGATGATATTCCAGGTAATCCTCTTACTCTCGACCCTTGCATTAACATAGAAGAACCCATTGATAAAATCATTCCTTTTTTCAAATCAGTAATCTTAATTCTCTCATACAAATCAGTTCTAATTGTCATCTGACATAGTAGCAAAACAATTACCAATATATAATTCTCCAGTCTAAATGAGAAAGGAACTACTCTTTCAACCATCCCACCAATAACATCAACTATGCAAATAGAAAAAATTATAGATTTCTTTCTTAAGAATTCATATTTACCAACAGCCCATGCAATAGCAATGCAAAATATTCTTAAAAGCCACTCATTAATATTGCTCCAATTTAATCCAATAATTAAAAGATTAAATGCGCTAATATATATTGTTGCAGATATAAATGACTTAAAAAACGAAATAACATATGATTTTACATAATCTCTTGTCAATTTATTCTTCCCTTGCACCAAACCGCGCAACGATGATATCACCAGAAATAGATATCCGTATATAATCGCAAATCCGAGAACAAAAAAAAGTGTAATAAAAGTATTTCCATATACTAAATAATAATTAGCCGGATATATAATTCCCATCCCCAGTACAAGTTTACAATCTCCTCCTGCAAATGAATGAGAATAAAACAAGATCAAGCTGATTATAGCTAAAACAATATAATTCATTAAGAACAAGCCCAGTAAATCTCTAGCATAATAACCATAATATACACTTCCTAAAATAATCGATATTCCAGCAAAAACTGCCAATGTCTTATTATAAATTCGTCCTTCTTTTAAATCACTTTTTGTACTTAACGTGCCAAGAGTAAGAAGCAAAATCATTAATAATATTTCTATACTTTTCATTTCTACATATTTTCCATATTAATCAAATAATTTTCAAATTCTTTCATTGTAATATCACATCCGTATTTACAATGAGTAAATGTTAAAACCACCTTATCAATTTCTGATTTTACTTTAATTTGGGCATATTCTTTATATATTTCACATGTTTGTATGATATTATCAAAAGAATATATTTCCTTACTGAGTTCTAATTCATTTTTCATCTTCCGAAAACCAATCCTTTAATATTTCATTTTCCGTAAATTCCTTCTCTTGGAATTCTTCATTTTCGTATTCTTCAGATGTGACAACACTGGTTGCTACTGCTCTTGCTAACATCAATTCTCTAATGTTTTTTGTCTGTAAATACACCTCATGACGTACACTTTGAGTCAGTATTTCATTTTCAAATTCAATTTCTTTTATTTCTTTTTTATTGGATTTTTGTTCAATGTCCACATAATAATATTTATCATCAACATCCAAATGCAGATATGCAATATCAGTGAAATTGTAAGCCGCCTTAAGTAGTGCTGTTTTTGAATATAGTTCCTTATTAAATTTAAATTCTTTCACTTTTCACTCCCCCACTCATGTATAGAATATATTATATAATATTCTTACACACTTTACCAACAGACTACACTTCCTTATAATACAAACAAATATTCTGATATGTCCCATCTTTCATACGGAATCCATTCGGTACAGTTCCAATCTGCACAAATCCTAATCTCTCGTACAAGTGACGTGCGTGAACATTATTTTCTACCACTGCATTGAACTGTAAAATCTTAAAGTCATGCAACTTTGCCTGTACAAGGCAGTCCCTCACGAGTTTCTTACCGATATGCTTTCCACGGCAAGTTGAATCCACTGCATAACTTGCATTTGCAAGGTGACCACAGCGGCCAATGTTATTCGGATGCAAAATGTAAAGTCCTACAATTTTCCCGTCGTTATCTGCAACGCCACAATAAGTCTGTGACGCAAAGAATTCTTCCCCTGTCTTATCATCCAGGAACTCTTCCTGTGGAAATGCTTCACCATCTTCTACTACTTCATTCCAGATGCGAACCATCTCGGAAATATCTTTTTCTGTATATTTTCTAATTATCATAATGTCATTTTCCTCTTCTGGTCTAACTTTATTGTACTGTTGAATTTTTACTTTTTCTATATTCTGTTGGAGTCATTTTATAACTCTTTTTAAATACTCTACAAAAATAATCTACATTATGGAACCCTGTCTCGTGAGAAATCGTATTGATTTTTTTCTCTGTATTTTTAATCAACAATGCTGCCTTCTTCAGCCGGTAACCAATCAAATAATTAATCGGAGTGATATGTAAAAATCTATTAAAAAAATTCAACACCGTACTTTTACTAATATTAGCATAACAGGCAATTTCCTCCAAAGAAATATCTTCTGCATAATTCTGGTGCAAAAACTGCATCATAAGCTGCAAGCGTGCCTGAACTGAACCGGAATCGTCCACTTGCTCTTCCATACACGTTTTGTCAATATTTTCATAAATGATCAGCCATAATTTCTGCATAAGAACTGATGTAAGCAGCTCACCATCAACTTCTCTATCCTGTGCAGAAAATATTTGCTTCATAATTTCTAATGCCTCTCCTTGCCATAACTTCTCCCTGTTTAAGATCAGGTATGACAACGATGATGAAACAATCGGTTGAATATATTTTTGATAGATCAAACTATTTTCCGGCGCAAGAAAGGACGGCATACAAAGGAAATTGGGGATGACAGTTTCATCACTGGAATAAAATTTGTGCAAAATCTTTGAATTTATAAAAATACCATTTCCCTCTGATAGTGAAAACATCGATTCACCAACACATACCGTCATGTTTCCGGATTCGACATATACAAATTCCCATTCTGTATGCCAATGCCAGTCAATGCAATGAAAATCAAATTGTGATAACTTTTCAAAATAGCATTTAAACGGATAACTGTCCGTCCCATGTTTTGCTGATTCCATTAAATTCTCATCTGTTACAATTTTATTTTGTGCCATATCTTTCCTCACAACAACCTTTTTATTGGATTTACGATATAATACAATATTTATGTAATATAAGTCAATGTTTTTTCTTGTTATCTAATATATAATACGGTATAAAAAGAACAAAGGAGTTTTCTGTTATGCCAGATTATCAAAAAACAAAAGTGGCATGTTATCTGGGATTCGTCACTCAGGCGATATCCGCAAATTTCGCACCACTATTATTTTTAAAATTTCACAATGATTATGATATTTCATTGGGTAACATTGCTTTAATATCTACATTCTTTTTCTTCACACAGCTTTTAGTCGACTTATTTTGTGCGAAGTTTGTAGATCGAATCGGTTATCGTGTATGTATCGTAACTTCTGAAATATGCGCTGCTGCCGGATTAGTTGGACTTGCATTTCTTCCTGATCTGTTACCGAATCCTTTTACCGGAATTATTATAAGTGTAATTATCTATGCTGTGGGGAGTGGATTGATCGAAGTTCTCTGCAGTCCTATCATCGAAGCATGCCCGTTTAAAAATAAAGAAGCAACTATGAGCCTGCTTCACTCCTTTTACTGTTGGGGTGCGGCAGCCACCATACTGATTTCGAGCTTATTTTTCTTCCTGTTCGGGATGAATAGTTGGAAATGGCTGGCAGTCATGTGGGCACTTATTCCGGCGATTAATATATATAATTTCGCAACTTGTCCGATAGAACATTTAGTAAATGACGGAAATGGAATGGGCGTCAGACAGTTATTCCGAACTCCTGTTGTCTGGCTGGCAATCTGCCTGATGATTTGTTCAGGAGCATCTGAATTGGCTATGGCACAATGGGCATCAGCCTATGCCGAAGCTGCACTGGGACTTTCTAAAACTTTTGGGGATTTGATTGGACCTTGCATGTTTGCAATTACAATGGGAATAAGTCGCCTGATTTTTGGAAAATATGGTGAAAAAATGGATTTGATGAAGTTTATGACAGGTTCCGGAATTCTCTGTGTGATCTGTTATCTTTTAACTACATTATCATCGAATCCGGTAATCGGGTTAACCGGTTGTATTGTATGTGGATTTTCGGTTGGAATCATGTGGCCTGGAACGATTAGTATTACATCTAAAAAAATGCCGGCCGGTGGAACCGCAATGTTTGCATTGCTCGCCATGGCCGGCGATTTGGGAGGCAGCATTGGACCTGGTATTGTAGGTTATGTTACCCAGAATTCTGATAATAATATCCGTGTTGGAATGGGGATAGGTCTTATCTTTCCACTTGTTCTCTTAATCATGTTATTTATTCTTTGCAAGGGGAAGAAGACGCAGGAATAGCTTCATACAGTTTAATTTCAGTTGAGGTTGAATTTCTTATCCTAACTCAATCGATTCTTTCTCTACATAATTTATACTCTCTAGATGGAACGCATCACCTTGCACTCGTATGGTCTCAACGTTCCATCTACTTTTCCATCAGAGTAAATGGTTCCATTTGCAATAACCGGCAGTTTTTTCTTAACTGAATCAATTTTTATAGAAATTCAGGATAGAATCTGACTGTTTCTCTTCTACTTCTGTATTGATTGTTTTGTAATTTTTCTGAACTTCAATCCATGGTTCTGCCTGTGAAAATCCGGCATTTTTCTCTGCTGACCATTGCATCGGACATTTTTTCTGATTCTTTCCAGCATTTCGTTTCGCATGAGATATTGGAACGTAAGGTGCATTATGAGAGCTGATTCAACTAAGCACCTTTCTTCACGACCAGGTATTTATGATAGTATCTAGCCTCTTTCTGTATTTTCTTTCACGCTTCGCGCTCTTCATCAGACTTGAAGTTATCTTACTTCGCTTTGAACTCTATCCACTCGTTATCTATAAGGACAACTACCCTGTCATCCTCAATAACTGCATAAGGTGTTCCTAAATCTCTGTTGAAATTGGCTTCGCCATCTTTTTGAGGTATGCCGTTTTCTGCATAAGAAGTAGTATATTGAATAACACTCTCGTCCACTTCAACAGGAACAGCATGATCAGTGGAATAGTAGTTAGTACCATTTACCATTATAGTTGCAGGGTAGTCACCACTATCTGATTTTCCACACCTTGCCAAAGTAAGAATACAAACTAATGTCAAAACTGATGCAATTAACTTTTTCATGCAAATCCCTCCCTTAATGTCGTAACGGCTTGCCTTGGAAATCAAAAACGCAGCTTGGGATCTCTTAATTCCTCGTTCTCTATACCGTCCAATGCAATTTCAACAATATGATCAGAGCCAACTCCGTGCCTATTGGGCACAAAGTTGGTTCATCTCATCATATAGTTATAATATAAAAGCAATGCAATGCCACTATAATTTCAACAGATTCATTACCAGTTTTACCATCACCTCTTTTTCTTCTGGTTTTGATTCTGCAATCATCAATGTAATTGCTACTAACGTTCCATCACTGAGTCTCTTCTCTCCATCCAAGAACAACGCATTGTTCTTGTCTAAAAATTCCAGGAACAGTGATGCGGCAATTCTTTTACAACCATCTGCATATGGATGATCTTTTATCATAAAATACAATAAATTCGCCGCTTTCTCTTCCAAGGATGGATACGCATCCTGTCCAAATACACTCTGGTAAACTGCGGCAATAATTCCTTGTACCTTACCATCCTCTTTCTCTACACCAAATACATCTGTTTCAAAAGAATCTTTCATCTGACCAACCATCTGAACACACTCTTCATAAGTAATGCGGTATACTGGAGTACTTCCCTCTGGTTTACTTAATGTCTGGTGGTCATATTGATCCAGAAGAATCAATGCATCTGTGTATTCATTCACAGCTCTGAGCACATCTTTCTCCTCTATATCAAGTGCATCTGCAAGCATCCTTGACTGAATATCAACTGTTTTCTTAAGCGCCTGAAGACGCTTTTCATTGATTGCATAGCCTTGCAAAATAAACTGTTTAAGGACATTATTTGCCCATTTTCTGAAAGCTATACCTCTTTTAGAATTAACTCGATATCCGACAGACAAAATCATATCCAAATTATAAATTTTGGGTTTTCGTCCCCCTGTACTTCTGTCGGAAAAACCGACAGAAGTCTCATCCAGTTCTCCTGAAGCAAGAATATTTGAAATATGTTCGCTTACTGTAGCGTGCTTAACATCAAACAACACTTCCATTTGTTTTTGCGTCAGCCAAACTGTCTCCTGCTCAGGATTGATTTGAACTTCTATATTAACATCACCATCTGTAAATAATACAATTTCATTCTTCATCCTTTAGTTCCCCTCCACTGCTGAAAATTGCATTACAGTATTCCGTAATCACTTCTTCTAACATCTCATGTGAAACTTCCAGTTTGCACATCCAATCATTTTCTTCATTCTATCACAGCATCTTATTATTCCGCCATCAATTTTTCAAACCAGGTACCCTTGACAATAATAAACTGGTCTGCGTTTTTCCACCCATGCTTCACCGGTAAATCTGACCTCATAGTTGCTGTGATTTTTGCTGTATACTTGCTACATATCCACCAATTTTCATCACGTTTCTGGACGTCTCACAGAATCAAAAAAAGAAAAACCCCAGAACCGAAGTTCTGAGGTTTGTAATCTCTTTGAATTGTAATTCTCTTGCGAGATAATTATCGTTTTGAGAACTGTGGTGCTCTACGAGCTGCTTTGAGACCTGGTTTCTTACGCTCTTTCATACGTGGGTCACGAGTCAGGTAACCTGCTGACTTGAGAACCGGTCTGTAATCTGCGTCTGCCTCAAGGAGTGCTCTAGCGATTCCGTGACGGATGGCTCCAGCCTGTCCTGTGTATCCACCACCACATACATTAACGATTACATCGAACTTGTCAGCTGTCTCTGTAGCCACGAGCGGCTGGCGAACAACAACTTTCAGAGTTTCAAGTCCAAGATACTCGTCGATATCTCTTTTATTGATTGTGATCTTTCCTGTTCCAGGTACAAGATATACTCTTGCGATAGATTTTTTTCTTCTTCCTGTTCCGTAATATTTTGCGTTAGCCACTGTTATTTCCTCCTTCTACCTAAAATGTAAGAACTTCCGGCTTCTGAGCCTGATTTGCATGCTCTGGTCCAGCGTATACATGAAGCTTCTTGATCATGTCTCTTCCCATAGGTCCTTTCGGAAGCATTCCCTTAACAGCAAGCTCGATCACCTTCTCTGGCTTCTTAGCAAGAAGCTCAGCAAGTGTAGTCTCTTTCATTCCTCCAACATAGTCAGAGTGATTGTAGTAGATCTTCTGCTGTAATTTCTTTCCTGTTACTTTAACTTTCTCTGCATTAACAACGATTACATAATCTCCTGTATCGATGTGCGGAGTATATTCCGGTTTGTTCTTTCCTCTGAGTACCTTTGCGATCTCAGATGCAAGACGTCCAAGTGTAGCGCCTTCAGCGTCAACCACATACCATTTTCTTTCAATCTTATCAGGGTTAGCCATATAAGTTTTCATGGGTGTTCCTCCTATAAATAATCATTATATACTATTGCTTATTTATTTGAAATCAGCATACTCCGGGGCTTTGGTGCATACTGTTTCTCCTTATGTCATACCTTGCTATTATATGTTGATTTATGTTCTGTGTCAAGTGTTTTTTGACGAAATTGCAATATTTTTTTACACAGAAATGCCTGTCCTCGACTATCTCCAGAACAGCCATCACTCATTTATTCAAAATGTACTGTTACCACCATGATCTCACTGTCCGTGCCCACACGGATATTCGGTCCATAGACACCTACTCCTGAAGTAACAATGCTGTACATATCACCTATCTTTTTAACTCCCCAGTAGTTTTTCCACGCAAAGGGCTGAACAATCGTCAGTGGAAAGAATTGTCCTGCATGAGTGTGCCCTGAGAATAAGACATCCACACTTGCTTTATCATACTCTCTCAATTCATCCGGCTCATGATTCATTACAAACAGTGGCTTTGTCTGATCTAAATCTGCTGTCAGTTCTTCGATGGACTTTCGTTTTGAAGTGCCTCGCCCATTCTTTTCTCCGTCCAACCTTCCAACAAGATAAAACTTCTGATCAATCAGTTCTGATTCATCCTCCAGCACTGTGATTCCGGCTTTTTCCATGAATTCATCCATTCTCGGATCGCGGAGTGCTTTCTTAGACGCGCCGATTGAGAATCCCGCAACCAATGTCTCTTTCACATCATGATTCCCATACACTGCATATGTTCCGTACTTACTTTGAATCTGATGTAATGTCTCTGACAAGTGTTTTGGATCATCTAATGCCTCATATTCATTATCAAAAATGTCTCCAGCCAGGACAACCAGGTCCGGATCCTGCTTGTTAATCCTATCAACCATTTTCTGCATGTCTTTGCTGCCGACACTATATCCTAAATGCAGATCTGCGATCAATACAACCTTCATTTCCTTCAAATCATCTACCTGCTTATTGATCGTAATATCATGAAATGATGTCTTGATTTTCTTCGCATGCACTGCTCCGTATAACGTAGACAGAAAACTGCCTCCCAGAACCAAAACTGCCAGTAGAGTTACACCTGTTTTGGTTCGGATCAGTGGTCCGCCCATCCAGGACCATTTGAAAGCGAGAAGAGAACGTAACAGCCAAATCAAATCACAAACCAGGATAAAGGAAATAACATAAATCAGAAATCCAATCCAATAGTTTCCAAATTGAAGAATTTTAAGCTGTATTTCACTCTGCGGAAGAAATTTCCCCAGAAATATTGAAGAGGCAAGTAATAGAAGTAAGAATGCAATTCCTATACTTACTATTTTCCAATGCGGAATCTCCATCCACTTTCTCCAACGAAACCATCCCGTAAAAACATAGGAACACAGTACAATATAAACAAATAACATAAACCATTTAAACATTCCGTTGCCTTGCGTCCTTCCGCTTATTTTCTTACTAAATCTACTTCTGCTTTCATTCATTTCTCTACAAAATGTTCTATCTCAGCACGAAATTTCTCTTTCTCCTCATCGTCGCTCAGGCTTTCAATCAGTTCTGCTACAACTTCCGGGATCTCCGGTCTGAATTTCATATACCAGTCAAGCGTCTCGCGGATGTATTTCTTGCGAAACTTCTCATTTGCACAGAATGCGCTCTGCAGATTATGAAGACGATCTGCCCCTTTCACTGCATATGCCATAGAATTTGTCTTAATCCCTGCAATATATGTCTCCATGCAATATTCTTTTTCCTTCGTCACCAGCTTCACTGCTTTTAAGACATCTTCTCCCCCGATTTCTACAATCTCCTGTTCTGAAGCATCTGTATCCTCTAAAAGATCATGAAATACTGCCGCAACCCGATATTCAACCTGCTTACCATCCTGCCGAAGAATCTCTGCAACTGCAATCGGATGTACAATAAAAGGAGCTCCACCTATCCGAAACTGTCCTTCATGCTTCTTCTTCGCATACTCCAGTGCTTTCTGGTATATCTCTTCTCCCATGATATCCTCCTTTGAATCTTCCATATTTCTGTATCATCCGTCCAGTATCTTCCTGTTATTTCGATAATTTTAGTATACGTTGTATTTCTCGTAAATGCAATTCTATCTCTTTAAACTTTTTCACCAAAACGCTCAACTTATGTTATAATTAGAAATAGGTTTTAAGAGATTTTTATATCTCTGACTCTTTATCGAAATCCGATAAAAATCCGAATCAAGAAAGTGGGTAACAACTATGTGGGCTTACAATGAAACTTTTTATCAAATCTACCCGATCGGATTCTGCGGTGCTCCGGTACATAATGACGGAGTAACAGAACACCGGATTCTTAAAATTGGTGAATGGGCAGAATATCTTGGTGATCTTGGAATCGGTTCAATCATCTTGAATCCGATTTTCGAATCAGACAACCATGGATATGACACAAGAGATTTCCGCAAGATCGACTGTCGTCTTGGAACGAACGAAGACTTTAAAGAAGTCTGTGAAAAGCTGCATGATAACAATGTAAAGATCATGCTGGACGGAGTATTCAATCATGTTGGACGTGGCTTCTGGGCATTCAAGGATGTGCAGGAGAAGAAATGGGACTCTCCGTATAAAGACTGGTTCCATATCAGCTTCGACGGAAACAGTGCGTATAACGATGGTTTCTGGTATGAAGGATGGGAAGGTCATTTTGAACTTGTTAAATTAAATCTGCAGAATCCTGCAGTTGTCGACTATCTGCTTGACTGTGTCAAGATGTGGATTGAAGAGTTCGGCATAGACGGACTGCGTCTGGATGTAGCTTATTGCCTGGATCATAATTTCATGCGCCGTCTGCGCAGCTTCTGCGAGGAACTGAAACCAGGATTTGCACTGATCGGTGAGGTTCTCTTCGGCGACTACAATCTAATTGTAAACGACGAGATGCTTCACAGCTGTACAAACTACGAATGCTACAAAGGAATTTTTTCAAGCTTCAACTGCATGAATATGTTTGAGATCGCACATTCCCTGAACCGTCAGTTCGGACCAGAGCAGTGGTGTATTTATCGTGGAAAGCATTTGATGACATTCGTAGATAATCATGATGTCACACGTATCGCAAGTATCCTGACGAACAAGAATCATCTTCCGCTTGCTTACGGTCTTCTCTTTGGTATGCCGGGTATTCCGTGTATCTATTATGGAAGTGAATGGGGCGAGGAAGGTGTGAAAGCACCTGATAATGACTATGCACTTCGTCCATGCTTCGAAGAGCCGAAGCCGAATGAACTGACTGATTTCATCAAAGAATTGATTGAAGTTCGCAGAAACAGCGATGCTCTTTGCAATGGTTCTTACCGAAATGTTGTCATTACAAATCATCAGCTGATTTTTGAACGCCGCACTGATAATGAACGTGTTCTCGTTGCGATCAACGCCGGTGATTCTGAGTTTACTGCCGGAAATGGAGAACTGCAGGGCACTTTCACAGAACTGCTTGTAAATACAGACGAAGCAGAAACTGTAACTTTAAACGGACAGCTGACAATGCCGGCTTACAGCGTACAGTTCCTGAAAGCTGTATAAGATTTTACTGATTAAGTCATTAGAAAAAGGATGAATGATAATGTATCTCACATTTACCATTCATCCTTTTCTTTTTATAACTTCTTCACAAAAAGTGTACGCATCGCATTGAGTATTGCAAGTACCATAACTCCCACATCTGCAAAGATTGCGAGCCACATATTTGCAATTCCAAGTGCTCCGAGAATCAGGCACACGCCCTTTACTGCAAGAGCAAATACAATATTCTGATATACGATTCCGAGACATTTCTTAGAAATTCGGATTGCCTTAACAATCTTCAACGGATCATCATCCATCAGGACAACATCTGCTGCCTCAATCGCTGCATCAGATCCCATCGCTCCCATTGCAATTCCGATATCCGCTCTTCCGAGAACTGGAGCGTCATTGATACCGTCTCCGACAAATGCTAGATTTGCCTTCGCCGGCTTCTCAGCCAAAAGTCTTTCTACCTGCTCCACCTTATCTCCAGGAAGCAGTTCGCTGTGAACCTCATCAATACCAAGATCTGCTGCCACCTGGTCTGCCACCTGTTTCGCATCTCCCGTCAACATGATTGTCTTCTGAATTCCTGCCTGTTTCAGTTTCGCGATTGCTTCTTTAGAAGTCGGTTTCTCAACATCTGAAATCACAATGTGTCCTGCATATTCACCATCGATTGCCAGGTGAATAATCGTTCCTACCTTATGGCATGTCTTATATGGAATGCCAAGACGATCCATCAGCTTTGCATTTCCTGCTGCAACGCTTTTTCCATCTACTTTCGCTGTAATTCCGTTTCCACTGATTTCTTCTATCTCACTGACACGGGAACGATCCAGTTCTTTTCCGTAAGCCCTCTGAATACTCTTGCTGATTGGATGGGACGAAGCACTCTCTGCAAGTGCCGCATACTCTAAGAGCTGCTTTTCTTCCATCTGATTATGATGTACTCCGACCACTTCAAAAATTCCCTGTGTCAAAGTTCCTGTCTTATCAAAAACAACATATTTTGTCTTGGACAGTGCCTCAAGATAATTGGAACCTTTTACCAGAATTCCCTCATGGCTTGCCCCGCCGATTCCTGCGAAAAAGCTAAGTGGAATGCTGATAACCAGCGCGCACGGACAGCTGATTACAAGAAATGTCAGTGCTCTGTAGATCCAGTCATTCCACTGCGGTGCAGCTCCCATTGCAAACATTCTCACAAGTGGTGGAAGCACTGCAAGTGCAAGTGCGCCATAGCATACCGCCGGTGTATAATATTTTGCAAATTTAGAAATAAAGTTCTCTGATCTTGATTTTCTGGATGTGGATTCTTCTACCAGTTCCAGTACCTTGGATACCGTTGATTCTCCGAACTCTTTTGTTGTACGAATCTTCAATACACCTGTCAGATTGATACAGCCACTGATGATTTCATCCCCTGCTTTTGCTTCTCTCGGAACGCTTTCACCGGTCAACGCACTTGTATTCAGTGTAGAGGTTCCCTCTACAACCACACCGTCGATCGGCACTTTTTCTCCCGGCTGAACAATGATCACTGTTCCGATCTCAACTTCATCCGGATCCACCTGTTCAAGACTTCCATCCTGCTCTATGTTTGCATAATCCGGACGGATATCCATCAATTCACTGATATTTCTGCGGCTCTTTCCAACTGCATAGCTCTGGAAAAGTTCACCGATCTGATAAAACAGCATAACAGCAACCGCTTCATTAAAGTCTCCGGACTTCTCATAAAATGCAATCGCAATCGCACCGACCGTAGCAACTGCCATCAGGAAATTCTCATCAAATACCTGACGGTTTAAGATTCCCTTCCATGCTTTCTTCAAAATATCGTAACCAACGATCAGATATGGAATCAAAAACAATACAAATCTGATAATTCCTGTTACCGGAAGGAAATTCAATAGAATCAGGAGCACCGCCGCAGCGATGATCCTGGTCAGCATCTTCTTCTGCTTCTTCGTCATTCTTCTCACCCTCTTACAGGTAGATCTCGCAATCGTCCTCTACCTTCTTACAATTCTTCAGAACGTCTTTCATAACGCTCTTTGCATCCTGTCCCTCTTCAAACTCAACGATCATCTTCTGTGTCATGAAATTCACTGTTGCATTCTGAACACCTGCTGTGTTCTTTGCTGCATCTTCCATCTTATTTGCACAGTTTGCACAATCCACTTCAATCTTATAAGTCTTCTTCATCTTTCTCTTCTCCTTTGATCTTGTTTTTTGACTTTCATCAAACATGTTTCCTATTCATTTTCATTAAACGATTAAGCATTCGTTTAATCTTTATATTTACATTATAGCCAACCAAATGAAAAAGTCAATACATTTTGGTATTTTTATGTTACAATACCTTTATGATTATAGAGTTGCCGAAGGCGCTATTGAATTTCAAAACTGAATTGAAGGAGAATTGTTTATGACTGACCATATTTTACCACATAATCATGGTGAACATTTGAATACAAAACTTCTTATAGATAACATTGCAAAGACGGAGGACTTCCAGATTGTAGCTGACCTGTTCAAGGTCCTCGGAGATAACAGCAGGGTACGCATTTTCTGGCTTCTCTGCCACTGCGAAGAATGTGTGATCAATATTTCTTCCATGATGGACATGACTAGCCCGGCTGTCTCTCACCATCTCCGCCAGCTGAAATCTTACGGACTGATCACAAGCCGCAGAGAGGGGAAAGAAGTTTACTACAAAGCAGCCGACACAAACCAGGCACAGCTGCTGCATCATATGATCGAGCAGGTGATCAAAATCACATGTCCCGAAGCTTAACTGTTATTACTGCAATATCACGCAATTAAACAAGTATATCAAAACGGAAAGATATGAATTTCTCAGAGATATTCACATCTTTCCGTTTTCTTACTGAATTTATTCACATTTTGTAACTGTTCATAAGAAAGTTTTACACTTCACCATTTTTAAACTTAATGATCATTTCATTCGTCAAACTGTCTCTGCTCGGCTCCACCGGAATTTCATCCCTTTGGAACCATTCTGCCAAGGCCAGTTCCTCGCGGTCGAGTGTGATTTCTTCCTCACCATCCAGATCACAATAGAATCCCATCAGGAGCGTATCACTGAAAGACCATGGCTGACTTTTATAGTAACGAATATTTTTAACTTTCAGCCCGACTTCTTCCATTACTTCACGCTGAACAGTCTCCTCGATTGTTTCTCCAATCTCGGTAAATCCTGCAAGAAGTGCATATTTTTTATATGCTCTTCCGGCGTATTTTGACATGAGAATCTTGTCACCATCAGTTACTCCTATGATAACTGCCGGGCAGATTTTTGGAAATTCCATATTGCCACAATGATCGCAACGCATCATACGTTCTTTTTCATCATGTCTCATCTTATGTCCACAGCGTCCACAGAACTTGCGATTACGATACCAGTTGTTCAACTGATAACCGGTAATTCCGGCAAATGCAAGATACTGCGGTTCTGCATAACGGAAAGATTCTTTATTCTCCATTGTAAACTCTGACAACCGTTCACGACTAATATTCTGTACCAGATAAAAGCGTTCCTCGTCAATCGTAAACAGATAAACTGCTTCTTCATAAATTTCTTCATTAAGCCGTTCCAAATCACGAAATCTTGGAAATTCAATTCCATCTTTCCTTTTCTTCAGCAGTGTACTTTGTCCTTCGTAATACAATGCATAGCTCTGCGCATCCGGAGGGCATGGTCTGTACTGGTTATCAAACTGATGTGGCTGTATATCCTGAATCATAATTCTTTTCCTTTCTTAAACATAGAACCAAGAACCCAGAGAACTCCACCTGCTCCAATTGCAAAATCTCCCAGGTTATATGTTACTTGATCCAACTTTTCCTTTCCTGTCTTAACTCCGATGTAATCAACAACCTTCTCTTTATGATAACGGTCCGTCAAGTTACTCCAAGCACCTGCTGCCGCAAGTGTGATTCCGGTTTTTCTTAAAATATTGCTGTTTCCTAGAAGTGTCAGCATCTGTATCACTGTCACAATACCTGTTCCTACTTCTGTAAGCTTTTTCACTTTCTTTGGATTATTCGCAAATACTCCCAGACAGATTCCCGGATTATGAATACGTCGAAGTTCCAGTTTCTCTGTCAGTTTCCTCTTCTCTCCCATCTTCAAGTTCTTTTCTACATAGTGCTTTGCCCATTGATCCACAAGGAATACCGTGGTTCCACCCAACGGATAGAATTTATTTTTCTTCACGCTATCATCTCCCAGTCATTTCATATTACAATTCAAAGTACTTGTTCCCGGCAACAATTTCTCTACAGCATTTCCAGAAAATCTTTTTCTGAAATAATCGGAACTTCGAGATCTCTTGCCTTTTTATTTTTTGAAGATGTTGAATTTACGTCATTGTTGATCAAATAATTTGTCTTTGATGTGACACTTCCCGTCACCTTACCGCCACGTTTTTCAATCTCAGCCTTTACCTCTGCACGATTTGCAAAATGTTCAACACTTCCGGTAATAACAAAGTTCACTCCGGCGAATTTTTGGCTGTCTTCTGTTACTTCCTCTTCTTCTAATTCCACTTCGTCAAGAAGTCGCTTATAGATTTCCTGATGCTCTTCCTCTTTAAAATAATCTACATAGCTCTTCGCCATGACTGCTCCGACACCCTGGATCTCAACCAGTTCTGCCTCTTCTGCCTGAAGTACGCGTTGCGAATCATTTCCAAGTGCCCGGCAGATCACCTTCGCATTCGCACTTCCGATTCCCGGGATTCCGAGACCATAAACCAGTCTTGCAAGTGTTGTCTTTCTTGCCTTTTCAATACTGCTCTGCAGTTTCAGGAAAGATTTTTCGCCAAAGCCATCCATTGTCATGATCTCATCTCTGTAGTTATCAAGATGGAAGAGATCTGTAAAGTCTTTCACATAACCGTGGAAAATGAATTTCTCCAGTGTCGCCTCTGAAAGGCCTTCAATATTCATCGCATCTCTGCTCACAAAAAGTGCAAATGACTTCACATGCTTTGCCTGACACTTCGGATTGGTACAATACAGCGTCTTTGTCTCATTTTCCATAGAGATTTTCGTCTCACCTCCACAGACCGGACAAACTTTTGGAATATCTTTCACTCCGCTTCTTGTCAAATTCTCCGCAATCTGCGGAATAATCATGTTCGCCTTGTATACCTGGATCTCATCTCCAACACCAAGTTCAAGTTCTTCCATGATGCTGATATTATGGACGCTTGCACGGCTGACTGTCGTTCCTTCAAGCTCTACCGGCTCAAAAACCGCCACCGGATTGATCAGACCTGTTCGTGACGGACTCCACTCAATCTCAAGCAGCTTTGTGTTGCGGATCTCATCTGCCCATTTGAAGGCAAAGGAATCTCTTGGGAACTTCGCTGTTGTTCCAAGTGACTGTCCGTAAGCAATATCATCATACACAAGCACAAGACCGTCCGATGGAACTTCGTTGTGCTCAATCTCACGGGCAAACCATGCCACTTCTTCTTCAATCGTATCTCTTGTCACTTCATGGTTCTCCACAACATCAAATCCCTGGTTTTCAAGCCACTGCATCTGATATTTTCTGGAATTCTGGAAGTCCACGCCTTCTGCACGAACGAGTGTAAATGCGTAGAATCTTACATTTCTCTTTGCAGTGATCTCATTATTCAGCTGACGAACAGAACCGCTGCAAAGATTTCGTGGATTCTTATATTTCGCATCTACATCCTCAATCTCTTCATTGATCTTCTCGAAATCTTTATAGGAAATAACGGCCTCTCCTCGCAGTACAAGTTCTCCCTGATATGGAATCTTAAGCGGTACATTTTTAAATACTTTCGCATTGTTTGTAATGACCTCACCGATCACTCCGTTTCCTCTGGTGACTGCCTTCACAATTTCTCCGTTCTGATAGGTCAGAACAACAGTAAGTCCATCCAGTTTCCAGGAGATTAATGCTTTTTGTCCGCCTAGGAATTCCTTCAGCCTTTCTACATCTTTCGTTTTATCCAGAGAAAGCATTGGACGCTCATGACGTTCTTTCGGGAGCTCACTGAGTACTTCATATCCAACATTTACAGTCGGACTGTTTGCCATTCTCGTACCAAGCTTCTCTTCCAACTCCTGCAGTTCATCATAGAGCTTGTCATACTCGTAGTTGCTCATGATCTCTGTATTTTCCTGCTCATAAGAACGTCTCGCTCTGTTCAGAAGTTCCACCAGTTCTCGCATGTGATTCATTTCTTTCTGCTCATCCATCATCACTTCTTCCCTTTCCCATGTCTCGTTCTATTATCTTGTGCTGCTGCCCACTGTTCCTGGTATTTTCCTCCCGGAAGTACGGAAGAATCTTTCAGCTGATCATATAATTCATTCAATTCCTGATCTGTCAGTTTTCTGTACTGTCCATCCTTCAGTCCATCCAGTGTAATGTTCATCACGCGGACGCGTAAAAGATCCTTCACTTCATATCCGAGAGCTTCACACATTCTGCGGATCTGGCGGTTCAGCCCTTGAGTCAGGATAATGGAAAATGTATACTTTCCAATCTTTTTTACGGTACACGGACGGGTCACAGTATCAAGGATCGGAACTCCGGCTGCCATTTTTTTCAGGAAGTCTTCCGTAATCTCTTTATCAACAGTTACTTTATATTCTTTCTCATGTTTATTGGCTGCACGCATCATTTTATTGATGATATCACCGTTGTTCGTCATCAGAAGGAGTCCATGAGAATCCTTATCAAGTCGTCCGATATAAGTCACACGCACCGGATAATTCAGGAAACGGACAATACTGTCCCTCTCTCTGCGTTCTTCTGTACAAACGATTCCACGCGGTTTATTTACTGCCAGCACAATCATCTCATCCTGTTTTGAGACAACTTTATTTCCAACTTTCACGACCTGTCCCGGCACGATACGCATACCGGTCTGCGCACGCTGTCCATCAACCGTCACGCGTCCAATCTCAATGAGGCGGTCTGCCTCCCTTCTGGAACACACGCCCGCCTCGCTCAAATATTTATTCAGCCTTACCGGCTCACTCTTCTGTAAAAATTCTTCTTTGATTCGATTACTCAACTGCAAACACTCCACTTATATTATTGTCTTTGAAAAATGTATTTCCGCTGTATAAAAACAGAACCTCTGAGATTCTGTAGGAATCCATAAGATCATTGATCGTTCCGCTGTAATATCTCGGATCCACAACTACGATTTCTCTGTAGTACGGCGTCAGGAACGGAATAAATGAATTTGCGAAGGAATCTTTCACAAGGAGAAGACGCTTTGTGCTTGTAGAAACTGTACGGATATCAAGAAGGGATGAATTTCCTCCTAGAAATACCGTATACTGATCTTTCTCCTTTAATTTAGAAGAATCATATAAGGATGTGGAACGCTTTCCTTCATCCACATAATCTACGATCAAGTCTGTATCTTCTTCTGTCGGCACATAAATATCAATCTGTTCCTTCTCTCCAAGATTCACTCCGCTTTTTGATGCCAGCATTCCGTTAAAGCTGTCTGAAACTGCGTAGGAAACATAGTTTCCTGAAAGATCTCCTTCAATCCCAAGGGATGGTGCCGCCGCCTGAAATGCATAAAATGCACCAAGTGTCGTCCAGTGATGATCTGTTTTGTAATAAATCTTCTCTGTCTTATGTTTATTCAATTCCGTTGAAACGTCAATCCACTCAACACTATCTCCAAGATCCTTACGTACCATACTGAACATCTGTGTCTGATCCTCCGGCTTCGCAAGTGACGGAAGGGAATGATTCAATACATTTGCTGCATCCGGAACAAGCATCATACGAACCGGAATCTTGGACTGACTCTCTGAAAATGATTTGATTGCCTTAATATTTGCGGCAAGATGATTCTCATCTGCAACTTCAATCTGTTCTAAAAGCTGCCCATTCGTTCCGATATAGACACCGTTTTCCAGACGACTTCCACCAATCCGGTCCACCGTAACTTTCAGCTTTCTCCACATGTCTCTTCCAACAAACTGATCATCCATATAAGCTTCAAACTTTTCATCATAATCTCCGCTTATCAGACTGCTCAGGCGAAACTTTGGCTTCGTTGCAAGCATACGGTTCTCCTGCACTGATTTTTCTCTGTCAGGCACAATAACATTTATAATAAGGAATAGAAACAAGGTCAGAATAAATATAATACCAACCAATTTCTCCTGTACTTTTCTCTGTCTATCTTTCTTCATCTTTTCACCTTAATTGTTGTCATTCACTGTTTTCTATAACTCTCTAGAATCTAAAGTACAAAAACGGATTGTACGTATCTGCGATCAGATAAGCAACTGATATTGCCAGCATTCCAAAGAAAACAACCAGTGTGATTACAATCCGTACTGTATGATTCTCAGACACATTCAGGATTGCACGGAGCATTCTTGATCCAAGTGTTGTTGATCCAATTACTGCTAACAAGTAGAACAACCAGTGTGTCAGGATCACAAAGAATACTTCTTTACCGGCAAATCCTGCTCCGCCGCCAACCATTGCAAAGAGGTAACGAAGTGCTGCTCCAAGGCTTGGACTAAAGAAAAACACCCAGCCAACCAACACCAGTACTAATGCATAAATATGCTGCAATACACTTGGCCACCGATCCACGATTGCCCCCCAGACATATTTCTCCAGTACGAGAACTACTCCATAATAGATTCCCCATACAATAAAATTCCATGCAGCTCCGTGCCACATTCCGGTCAGCATCCAGACAATCAAAAGGTTTACAATATTTCTTGAAATCGTCACATGATTTCCACCAAGCGGAATATATACGTATTCACGGAACCAGGAGCTCAAAGAAATGTGCCATCTGCGCCAGAATTCTGTAATACTTTTAGAAATATACGGCACATCAAAGTTCTTCTTAAACTCAAAACCGAACATTCTTCCAAGTCCGATTGCCATATCTGAATAGCCGCTGAAATCAAAATAAATCTGGAATGCATAAGTAACACATCCAAGCCATGCCATCAGAACTGTCAGGTTACTTGCTGATGTCGATGAGATTTCTTCAAAAATCTTTCCCAACGTATTTGCAAGCACTGCTTTCTTCGAAAGTCCAATAATAAAGAGCATCGCGCCCTGTCCCAACTTTCTTCCGGAGATTTTCCTTGCGGTAAGCTGCTTCTCAATATCTCCATAACAGACGATTGGTCCGGCAACCAGCTGCGGAAACATGGATACATACAGCGCATACTTCACCAGACTCTGCTGTGCCTTTACCTTGCCTCGATATACATCTACAATATAGGAAATTTCCTGAAATGTGTAAAAAGAAATTCCAATCGGTAATGCCAGTTCCCTGTATGGAATACTGATTCCGAACAACGTATTCGTACTTTCTACCAAAAATCCAAAATATTTAAAGAACACAAGCAGCACAATATTTACTGTTATTGCAAAGACCAGTGACCGCTTTGCTTTCGCCTCATTCTCACTCTTATTCTCAATATCCATTCCGCAAAAATAGTTTAACAAAATGCTGAGTATCATCAGAATGATATAAACCGGTTCACCCCAGGCATAGAAAATCAGACTGCCTGCAAGCAGCAGGAGATTCTTCCATTGCGGCGGTGCAATATAATAAACTGCCAGCATGATCGGTAGAAATAAAAACAAAAATGTAATACTACTAAATAACATCTGCTCCCCCTTCTACAGACTCTTGTCAAATGCGCTGCGATATTCAGAAGCTTTCGAAGATACTGCAAAAAAGATATATCTTCCACGAATACTTTCCTGTGAGTCCTCTAAAAGCTTCACCTGTTCCGGCAGGTAAGAATCAAAATCTTCTATTCTCTGTGCTTTTCTCTGTGCGATCGCATTTGTCACATTTTCTATCTGTGCATCATTTTTCACCTGTATCACCAGAACTTCCGCTGCTGAAATACTGGACGGAGAAGAATAATACAAAACACCCTTGTAATCTGCACTGTTCAGTCCATAATTTCTCTTGAGCATCTGGTCATCCATCTGCACAAGTTCTTTACTGTCCAATACACTGCTCACAGCCTTTGATACTTCTGAAAAAGTCCGCTTACTTCCACTTGCATATAGCATCAATATCACAAGATATCCCACGATAATTACTAAAAGTATATATTTCATCGCAGAGATCATTCGCTGTCTTTTCTCTGTCATAGCGTTGCCACCTCCGCCATCTTTTCTGCCCAGACTGGATAGAAATTCGCTTTAAAATGAATTCCATCCTCTTCATAATACTCATCTTCTATAATATCTGAATTATCAATGTATCCGATCTGCTTCTTTTCACACATCGCTTCTAGTTTTTCATTGTAATCTGCGATATTTGCAAGTGCCGGCTCCTTCTCTACCGCACTTTCCTGCACCGGAAAAACAGCATTCACAAAAATGTGCGCATCCGGCATAGCCTTCTGAATCTTCTTAATCACATCTGAATAATCCTTGATAAACTTGTCTACATCTCCGTTTGTCTTAGTTACATCATTCATCCCATATGCCAGAAAAACAATCTGCGGATCCAGTTGTTTTGCCTGCTCGATCTGATCATCCAGTTCGCTGAAATGAATTCCAATTTTCGCAACAACACTTGATGTATTCAGTACATCATATTCTGTAAAACCTGCCGCAATGGAATCTCCCATCACAACAGCACCGGAAAAGCGTTCCTTCATACTTCTTGTATCGGATGAATCTCCTGTTCCATCTTTCTTTTCCAACTGATTAATCTTCTGCTCAATCGTCTTCGCATCTGCAGATTCTTTGCCTTTTATATATGCAATTCCTTCACTGGTGTCGACTGGCTTCTTTGTCAGACTGCTAACACCCTGCACTGCCAGGAGTATCACTGTAATGACCAGCGCACATCCGACCCCGATCCGGATTCCCAGTTTTTGCTTTCTTTTTATTGTTTTCTTCATATATCTATATTCTTTCTGTTTTTTATATACTGTATAGAATCCCATACTGTTTTAATAGTACATTTTTTAGCAATAAAAGTCAACAAATCTGCGCTTGTATCTCGCCATTCCTTTTAGTACAATGATAGGTAGACGATTAAGAACTTAAACAGCTGCGGAGGTATCTGATTTCTATGATTTCACTGACTTTAACAAATGTAAAAAACTTCATGTCTCACCTTCTGTTAAAAGAGACCTTTGACAATTTCTCTTTTATTGAAGGAGAGATTATTACGTTTAATACCTTTCGGATTGACGGGTATATACAGAAAGATTTCTTTGATTCCGAAGAAGAGATTCCGGAATATTCCCTTTGGAAAAATCTGCGTGAATTTTGTTTTTCCTTAATTAAGGGAAAGAAAACACCGCTCGGTTTTCATTTTGTCTTCAGTCTGAATCCAAAGAATATTTCCCGTCTGATTGAACAGAAAGAACTGGGACTTAATCCTGCTGACGTGCAGGGACTCTATTTGAATATACGTTACGATGGAACACATCTCACCTGCGTAACCGGAACTTCCTTCAAGAGTTTTATGATGGATAAGACCCTGGAACGCGAATGGGATGAGATGGTAAAGAAGTTCTTTTTAAAAAAAGAGATTGCATTTGAGTTGATGTAAATTTAAAAATCCATTAGCAATGTGTGCCGCAAGGCGCACATAATAACAGCCGCCTCACGGTCAAATAATCGTGAAGCGGCTGAACTTATTACTGCCAATGATGAGAAACTCATGGAACATGTTTCTCATCATTTTACTTTATTATTTTGTCAGAAGCATCATAATATCATTGCTTCTCTTAACGAATGCTGTCATCTCTTCCGGACTTAATGGCTTATGAGCAAGCATTGCAAGGTCATACAGCTGTTTGCAGATGATTGACACGTTCTCGCTGTCTTTGTTCGTTACAAGGAACTGAACAAGTGGATGGTTAGCATTGAGTACCAGTGTTGCCTGGCTTCCGAACATGGATGCATCCATGCCGCCCATACCATACATCTTCATCATCTCCTGCATTCTTCTGTTTTCCTCAGAAAGAACTGCCATAGATGCTACATTCTCATCTTTGAGCTTTTCAACTTTAACATCAAGCTTCTCATTGCCAAGCTCTTTGCGGAAGATTTCAACAAGGCTGTCTGTTGTCTTCTGGAATTCTTCCTTCTCATCTTCTGCAACTTCATCCTTCAGAGAATCATGTACATCTGCATCAATTCTCAAGAACTGAACTTCCTGATGTTTCTGCTCAAGGTATGTGATAAATGCAGAATCAATGTTATGTGTCAGAATGATCGCATCCTGTCCCTGGGCCTTGAACATGTTGATGTACTGGCTCTGCTGCACTTCATCTGTTACATAGAAGATTCTTGTTTTCTCTTCTTCCTTCGCATCTGCGTCCTTAGACTCTTCTGCGTCTGTTTTTGTTTCTTCTGCCTTAGTTTCCTCTGTCTTGGCTGCGTCAGCTTCTTCGCCTTTGGCTTCTTTGATGATATCTTCGAGAGTCATGTATTTATGATCAAGATTCTTGTAAAGCATAGAATTCTTCATCTTCTCACCGAATTTCTCATCCTTCAGGCAGCCGAACTTGATGAATGGACTGATGTCATCCCAATATTTCTCATAGTTCTCAAGGTCTGTCTTGAACATTCCATTCAGCTTGTCAGCAACCTTCTTGGAAATGTAATCAGCAACTTTATTTACAAATCCGTCGTTCTGCAGTGCACTACGTGATACGTTCAACGGCAGATCTGGACAGTCGATCACTCCCTTAAGTACCATAAGGAACTCTGGGATTACTTCTTTAATATTATCTGCGATAAATACCTGGTTATTGTAAAGTTTAATCTTTCCTTCGATGGAATCATACTCTGTATTGATCTTCGGGAAGTAAAGGATTCCCTTTAAGTTAAACGGATAATCCATGTTCAGGTGGATCCAGAACAGTGGCTCTTTGTAATCCATGAACACCTTGCGGTAAAAATCAATATAGTCATCCTTTGTGCACTCACTTGGATTCTTTGTCCAAAGTGGGTGTGTATCACTGATAGATACCGGACGTCTTACAATCTTCGCTTTCTGCTTCGGCTCGCCCTCTTCGCCTTCCTTTGGTTCCTCTGTAATATGCTCTACTACAGTATCTGTATCAAGAACATCTGCCTCATCGATTGTATCGTACTCCGGCTCTGCATTTGCCTTGGAGAGGAAGATCTCTACCGGCATGAAAGAACAATATCTCTCAAGCACTTCTCTTGCACGGTACTCGTTTGCAAATTCAAGACTATCCTCATTCAGGAACAGTGTGATCTCACTTCCAACTGTTGTCTTATTTCCTTCCTGCATCTCATACTCTGTACCGCCCTGACTTGCCCAGTGTACCGGCTTTGCGCCTTCTTTATAAGAAAGAGTATCAATCTGAACTTCGTCAGCTACCATGAATGCTGAGTAGAATCCAAGACCGAAGTGTCCGATCATATCATCTTCTGTTGTCTTGTCTTTATATTTCTCAAGGAACTGTGTCGCACCTGAAAATGCGATCTGAGTGATATACTCCTCTACTTCTTCTGCTGTCATACCAAGTCCGTTATCGATAAACTTCATTGTCTTCTCTTCTGGATTGACAATTACTTCGATCTTCGGTTTGTATCCTTCCGGAAGTTCATATTCTCCCATCATATCCAGCTTTTTCAGCTTTGTGATCGCATCACATCCGTTGGATACGAGTTCACGTACAAAGATATCATGATCGGAATAAACCCATTTCTTGATAATAGGAAAAATGTTTTCGCTGTCAATTGATAAAGTACCTTTTTTAACTGCCATTTTACTGCACTCCTTTTTATTTATAATCTATCCGTAACTGCTCAGTTACGTTTCTTTTAATATCGGCTGTCAATCAGCTTTTTCGCTGATATCGATAGTATATTTGCCTGCCTAATGGACATTCTAGTACAGCAAAATTTAAAAGTCAATAGAAAATTAGCACTCCTTTTGAAAGAGTGCTAATAATTTCGTTAAAAGTATAAAGTTTTTATGAACTATACTGTTTCCGGCTCCGGATAATCCTCTCCGAATGTCTCAACAGTAACTTTCTTCATTATCTGTTTCTCAAGCGGGCGGTCGCTGTAGTCTGTTGCTGTCTCAGCAATCTTATTCACTACATCCATTCCTTCTGTGATCTTACCAAATGCAGCATAAGCTCCGTCAAGGTGTGGTGCTTTCTTGTGCATGATAAAGAACTGGCTTCCTGCTGAATCCGGATGCATTGCACGTGCCATAGAAAGAACTCCTGCATCATGTACAAGATTGTTCTCTACACCGTTCTGCGCGAACTCACCTTTGATTGAGTATCCCGGGCCACCCATTCCTGTTCCGTCCGGATCTCCGCCCTGGATCATGAATCCGCTGATTACGCGGTGGAAGATCACTCCGTCATAGAAGCCTTTCTTTACAAGTGATACAAAGTTGTTCACTGTATTCGGTGCTACTTCCGGATACAGTTCTGCTTTCATGATATCGCCATTTTCCATTTCAAATGTAACTACTGGATTTGCCATTTTATACAATCTCCTTTTCATTGATTTCTCTACCTATTGTAACGGAACTTTTCCCGTCCGTAAATAGTTTTTAGAAAGTCTTTATACATTTTCCAGACGATATCCGATCACCAGAAACCAGTGCCAGATAAAATCCTCAAACTTCTCTTTATTCTTATGCCGGAGCATCAGATGCTTTCTCCTCCGGTTTCAGTGTCGATAAAAACACAGCAGCCAGAATGATAACACCACCAAGGCACTCTCTGAAACTTGGAACTTCTTTCAGAAACAGAAATGCGCTTAAAGTCCCATACACCGGTTCCAGTCCGGATAAAATTCCGGCAATCCTTACCTTCACAGTCCGAAGTCCACTGATAAATAAAGAATGTGCAACTGCTGTAAAAATAATTCCAAGCATCATCAATACGCCTGCATCTGCAAGTGTAATCACCGGCTTCAACACAAACATCATCGGGATCAACACGATCGTTGCAGTTCCCTGTTCATAAAGCGACACCAGTGTTGCCGGATATCTGCTGGAAAAACGGCGATTCATCAGTGACAATATTGCATAGGTAAATGCACTCAGAAGTCCCCACAGAACTCCCTGTGTAATCTGATTATCCATCTGAAATGCGGGTACGATAAAGAATACTCCGACCAGCATCATCAGTGTACAAAACACATCCGATTTCTTCAGTTTTTCATGGAACAGGTATGGCTCCAGAAAAATAACAAATATCGGAAAAGTTGATACCGTAAGCGTACCAACTGCAACCGTCGAACTCTGGATCGACTGCATATAACTACTCCAGTGTATTGCTAAAACTGCACCTGCTCCGACCATCCACAAATAATCACTTTTCTCCTCCAGGCGAATTTTCTGCTTTTTTAAACGCAGAAAAATCCAGAGGAAAATAGATGAAAAAAATACCCTTCCAAGCACGATGATCACTGCAGGCAGATCTACCAGCTTGGCAAACAGTCCGACAAAACCAAACAATGCCACAGCAACATGTACTGAAATTAAACCTTTTCTCTGACTCTCTTTCATATAAAAACCTTTCTCTATTCAGGCTGGTCTACCCGGAAATGTTCCATTAAAATCGGCATATATTCCTTACTGTATTCTCCAAGCGAATAATTTCCCCTATTCAGACACCAGTCTGATACCAGTGCCCGCTCACAGAGTGAATAATACTTGGTAATCTCCTGGATACTCTTCTCTCTGCTGATCTGATTTCGCACATGCCCCTCTTCTATAATCCTGCTGATCAGCTTGTAATAAGTACGGTTCTGATCCAGAAGATTCCTGTCTCCCTTGGCAATCAATTGTGTTGAATATAAGGATGATAACAATGCTACATCAATCTTTTGCTCCATAAATGAATGCGACCGGTAATTGAGATACATCAGTTTATCAAAACTGTTCATTTCCGGATCCAGTTCATCTTCAAGCTTTGCATAATTCTCATCCAGAATAGTTGACAATGTATCAAGCAGAGAATCTTTGCTGCTGAAATAATAATAGAACGATCCTTTTGATGTCTCAGAAAGACGAATGATATCATCTACTGTTGTATCATCATATCCTTTTGCCCATAAAAACTCTTCAAAATCCAGGGAAAACATTTCATAGTCTTTTTTATAACCAACGCTATTGCTTTCAATTTTTCGATAATTTACACCAAGC
>OMCD01000518.1_pt1 | contig 27274 bp, 19 predicted proteins | sample 1674171 | NCBI WGS metagenome assembly OMCD01 (sample SAMEA103958149, study PRJEB25191) | human gut metagenome | biome: human-associated habitat [ENVO:00009003]; feature: intestine environment [ENVO:2100002]; material: feces | place: Germany | collected 2013/2015
CGGCCCTCGTCATCACAATCGAAAGGATGTCATGGCCGAGGTTTGGCGCTTCTTTGCGCATGAGGATGATTTTGCCGGTATAGACGAGGCCGGCGCATGCGAGCGCCTGGGCCGTGTGCTGTCGTTTCCGACGATTTCGAGCATGGATGCCCAGACGGTGGACTGGCAGGCGTTTGCCGACCTGCGCGCCTATATGCAGCAGGCCTGGCCGCGCGTGTTTGCGACGGGCGAGGTCGAGCTCATCGACCATTCGCTGCTCGTGACGCTTGCCGGCGCCGACCCCGCCCTCAAGCCGGTCATGCTCATGGGCCACATGGACGTGGTTCCCGTGGTGCCGGGCACCGAGACGGACTGGACGCACGATCCCTTTAGCGGGCACGTGGACGACACCTATATTTGGGGTCGCGGCGCCATCGATATGAAAGACCAGGTTGCGGGCATCCTGGAGGCCGTTGAGTATGCGCTGGCGCACGGCTGGCAACACGAGCGAACCCTGCTGCTGGCTTTTGGCCAGGATGAGGAGACCACGCAGTGCGGCGCGGGTGCCATTGGCCGCGCGCTCGAGGAGCGTGGCGTTGAGCTTGAGTACCTGATCGACGAGGGTGACTATCGTATCGTTGCGGCTGCCGAGTACAGCGCGGGTGAGGGTTGGCTTATGCATGCCGATCTTGCCGAGAAGGGATATGCCGATATCGTGCTCAGGACGAAGAGCGAAGGCGGGCATTCTTCCAACCCTTACGGCGGCACGTCGCTCGAAGTGCTCAGCCGCGCTATTGCCGCGATTTGCGATATCGAGTGGCCGGCGCGTGTGACCGATCTGCTTGCCGCGCAGCTCATCGAGCTGGGGCTTTATGCCGCAGACGAGATTGCTGCCAGCAAGGATGCCATCGTGCGCGACTGCCTCGCCAGCAAAAAGCTGTACCCGCTTGTGACCACCACCTGCGCGCCCACGCAAATCGAAGGCGGCAGTACCGGTGCCAACGTAATGCCGCAGGATATGTGGGCAAATATCAACTTCCGCATGCTCGAGGGTACGAGCGTGGCCGATGTCGTGGCCTGCTGCCGCGAGGCCGTTGCCGCCGCTGGGCTCGCTGACCGAGTCGAGGTCGAGCTGGGCCCCGGCAGCTCCGAGCCCTCGCCGTCCCCGCGCGTGGGCGGTCCGGGGCTCGAGGCCGTCCGCGCCATCGCCGCCCGCTATTTCCGTGATCCCAAGGGGACGGAGGAAAACGGATCGTCTGCGGTGGGCCAAGAGCCGATGAACATTGTGCCCTCGACCGTGATTGGTGCAACCGATGCCGCCAACTACCAGCGCATTTGTCACGAGTGCATCCGCTTCTCCGCCTTTGTGGTCGACGATGACGAATGTGACCGCGGTGTCCACGGCACCAACGAGCGCATCACCCGTCGCGCCTACCTCCAAGGCATCCGCTTCCTCATCGCCCTGCTCCACACGCTCTAGAATGTGACAAAGGGACTGAGCCGATTTCATCGGTAATGAGACAAAAACTGTCATAGAAAAAGACTAAGATATCTTAAGAGACATATGCTGGGGTTGGTATTCCTTGAACGACTGCGGGCATGTGCCAGACTGCCTCGGCCCCCCGGGGAGTGCCCGGGCAGGTCGCCGTGTGACTGGGGAGGAAATTATGCAGGAGCTCAGAGAGATGACGTCTCGGCTCGTGAATATTGCTACCGGGGGGGGGTGTCTAAGCAGGGAACTTCCTGGTGAACACCGGCCGCGCGAGCGGTGGTCCGTCATGTCTTGTGGCCGTCGTCGCGGGCTGCGCCCGGTTTCGCCATATGCGATTGTTCTGGCCCTCGCCGTCGCGCTGACGGCGAGTTTCTTCCTGCCGCTTCGTGCCGAGGCGGAAATTTCGGACCACACGGTTCCGACGATTTCGCCTTCGGGGACAACAATCAACCTGTTTGATTACTGGGTGAATCCCGATAACCATCTGTCGGTTTCCGGCAACGGCGGCATCAACAAGAACCACCGCTTCCAGTTCAAGGATCAAGGAGCCAGCGAGGAACTTAACAAGTATACGGGTGGCTCCCGGGTCCGCACCGGCATCGTGAACAATGTTCTTGCCGGTGGTTACCCGAAACTCACCAACTGCTGGGAGGGAGAATCCTTCGGCTACCTGTTTGATTCCTCCGTCCAGACGGGCAAGATATCCCATATGGGTGTGACGGGTCTGTTGCAGGCCAAGGGTGGCTACTACGAGTATGACAGCTCGCGGAACTACGCGGCGTACAACGCCAATAAGAATGCATTTGATGTCTACAATGCTGCCGGCGTTATGCAAGCGGGGGCTGAGCCTCATTCAGTAGGCCAGTTCTTCCCCTTCGATGCGGCCGATGAGGTATTCAAGGAAGAGGACGGCAAACTCGTCCCGAACGGCATTACGTCGCAGAACAACGGACCCCTCAACCATTATTTCGGCCTCTCCATGTCGTCGCGCTTCGTGCAGCCGAAGGATGGCAAAACGAACGCTGACAAGCCCATGACCTTTGAGTTCGCCGGAGACGACGACGTCTGGGTGTTCATTGACGATGTCCTCGTGGGCGACATTGGCGGCATCCACACCAGTGCTAAGCTGACCATTGACTTCCAAACGGGCGAGATTAAGGTTAACGATTCCCCAGACGGCACGCTGTTAAGCAAGTTCCAGGAAGCAAAGCAGGATACTACTAAGGGCTTCAAAGGCAACACCTTCGCTGACGGCACCAACCACACGCTCAAGTTCTTCTACTTGGAGCGTGGCGCCACCGACTCCAACATGAGGCTCAAGTTCAACCTCGTGACGGTTCCCGAGTCCGACATTATCAAGTTCGACCAGGATGGCGGTCTGGTGGAGGGTGCTCAGTTCGCGCTGTACAAGACAGACGAGAGCTTCGCTGACACGACCGCCAATCCAAATAACCTACTTGGCTCCGGCACCACGAACGCGAATGGACAACTAACGCTCACAAATAAGGCGGACAACGGCGTTATCAACTTCGATGACCTTTATAAAGAGTATCATTACAAGTACTACCTCCTGAAGGAAACAAAGGCGCCCAACGGTTACCGCTCGAGTCTCACGGCGACGGATGGCAGCATGCAGCTCGAGTACGTGCCCGGGAGCGACAAGAACGACGCGGGCGGTGTCATCATCAACCGCGGCGGTATGGACGCGGGCAGCGTCGTGTGGAAGACCGGTGCGTTCGCCGCCGCGAAGGAGACCATCACCGCGCCGCCGACCGTGTACAAGGCAAATAATGACCTGACGAAGTCCAACGAGACCGTCAAGCTGGACTCCGGCATACTGTTCGCTGTGGTGCTCAAGCGCGATAAAAGCGCAGGCGCGGATATCAAAGATCAGAACAATTGGTACGCCGTGTCGGGCGACCCATCGACGGGAGCGGGGTACACCCTCGCCGAGAATCCGAGCAAGGCCGGCGCTATCGAGGCGGCGAAGAAGGACCTGCACGCCTTCACGCTCAACACGAGCGGCCAGTACCAGGTAGAGATTCAAAATCTGCCCGGCGACATCTCCAAGTACTACTACCTGCTGAGCGGTAATGACCGCAAGAATGCCGAGTACACGGTGGCCATCTACCATACAAAGGCGAGCTCGATCGGCGACGCGACTCCCGAGAACACCGTCCACGTGTACAGCGACGACATCGCAGACGGCACGAACTTCAAGCGACAGTTCGCCACGCGCTTGCTCGTCACGAACATCCAGAATCGCCTGTTCGTGCAGAAGACCGATACCGAGGGTAAGCCCGTTGACGGGGCGAAGTTCGCCCTGTACACCTCCAGCCAGGTGACTACGGAGAACGGCAAGGTCATGCTCAATGGCGAGCGGACCCCCTACGACACCCTGACGACGGGGTCGGTCGACTACCCGGTCCTGCTCGAAGGTGCGGGCATATTCCCGAATACGAGCAACGGTAACAGGCCGCTCGTGAAGGGGACCTACTTCCTAAAGGAGGTCTCGGCGCCCGAGGGCTTCCTGCTTAACGACACGCTTACCAAGGTGATTGTGGACGATTACGGCGTCCATGCCGATGCTGGTACGGACGATGACGGTGTTTCGACGTTCGTGGGTCCGGGCGCGCTCATGAAGAGCCTGGGCCAGTTTGGCGCAGAGGGTGACATCGACAACACGCTCACGTGGATCAAGGGCCAGCGCCAGACGTCCGACGGCAAGCTCGACGGCAACGACAACCTTTCCTGGAACAATGACGCCAAGGGCGGCGAGGATGAGGTGCACCTCAAGTACGGCGCCAACGGACGTGTCTACCAGTATGGGCCCACCGAGGAGGGTAAACCTTATCGCTTGGAGACCGAGACGGGCTGGATACGTATGGGTATCATGCAGGACGAGCGGCCCAAGGGGACCACGTCGAAAGGTGCCCGTGCCAATCTGGGCGACATGAACCTGAACGCCCTGTTCACGGGCGCCACCTGCGTGCGCGTGGCGAACGAACGCGAGGCGAGCCTTGAGGTGACGAAGAAGGTTGTCGTGCCCAATGGCCTGACGGGCAATAAGGACGCGAAGTTCACCTTCAAGTTCACCGTGCCTGATGGGAAGACCTACAAGGCTGCAGTGTTCAAGAACGCTGGGGCCGCAAGCGAGAAGCAGGTCGGCGATATGTTCGACCTGACGAACGGTCGCGAGCAGACCATCACGGCCGGCCAGACGATCCGCGTGTACGGCCTCGCCGAGTACGACGCCTACACGGTGCAGGAGCTGACCGGTACGGACAAGATGCCGGCCGGCTTCACGCTGACCAAGCGCGAGCAGGGCGGCAACGCCCTGAGTGGCGAGGGCGACAGCATCTCCGGCACGATCGCAAAGCAGAACGCCGACGGCACACTGGCCGACGCCAACAAGCTGGTATTCACGAACACCTACAGCGTAAAGTCGCCGGTGACGCTCACCAATGCGTTCTGGGCGCAGAAGGTGCTCCAGGGCCGTGACTGGAAAGATGGCGATAGCTTCAAGATTTACCTGCGCGCGGACAAGGGCACGCCGATGGCCGACGGTGCCGAGAATGCACCCGTGAGTGGTATGAAGCAGGTTGTGAAGACCGTTGAGAACGGGGACAAGTTCGACTTCGGCGAGATTGAGTACACCAAGCCCGGCACCTACACCTATCTCATCGCCGAGGCCACGCCGTCTCAAAACGACGCTAGCTGGCTGCCCGGGTTCGGGTATTCAAGCGCTTCCTACCGCGTCACGGTGACGGTGAGCGATAACGGCGACGGCACGCTGTCGCAGCCGGCAGTCAAGATGGAGCAGACCTACACCGACGACGGCGTGAGCCATGAGGACAACCCGATCAAGGTCGCTGACAAAATCGCCAAGATCACGAACACGTACCGACCGAAGGGGACCTCGGTAACGCTCAAGGCGAAGAAGCGCTTCACAGGTGGTGAGCTCGCAGGGAACGACTTCACGTTCCAGCTGCTCGACAACGACGGCAAAGAGCTCCAGGCTGTCCAAAACGACAAGGACGGCAAGGTCGCCTTTGCAGCCATCGACTACGCTACGCCGGGCGATCACGACTACGCCATCAAGGAGGTTGCCGGCAACGACTCGACCATCGTCTACGACGCGAAGGACGTGAAGGTCCACGTCAAGGTCACCGACGAGAAGGGCGAGCTGAAGGCGGTCGCCACCTACGACGGCGAGAAGGCCGTGCCGACCTTCACCAACTCGAAGCCGACGGCCGACGCCACTATCGAGGCGACGAAGACCCTCAGGGGCAAGGACCTGACGGCTGGTGCGTTCACTTTCGGCCTATATCAAGGCGACACGACTACGGTTGATCCCATCCAGACTGTCCAGAACGACAAGGACGGCAAGATAAAGCTCATCCTCACCGGTCTGACCATAGGCGAGTACGACTACACGCTCAAGGAGGTCGCTGGCGGCGATTCGACCATCACCTACGATTCCACGGCGGTGAAGGTCCACGTCTCGGTGAAGGCGGACGGTGACAAGGCAAAGGCGACTGTCACTTATGACGACAGGAATGACGCCCCGACCTTCACCAACAAGTACCAGCCTGCCGAGACCTCGGCTACGCTCACGGCGAAGAAATCGTACGTGAAGTCCGACAACACGCAGGCCACGCTCAAGGGCGGCGAGTTCACCTTCGACCTGTACGAGGGTGATCTGACGGCTGAGCAGCTGAAGGGCAAGCAGCCCATCCAGACCGCTGAGAACGGCGAGGACGGCACCGTTGCCTTCCCGACCATCGACTACACCAAGGCCGGCGAGTACAAATACACCATCGCGGAGCAGAAGGGCAACCTGTCCCACGTGACTTACGACGCTACGGTGCACCATGCCGTGGTGACGGTCGTGGACAACGCCGGCCAGCTGGAGGCGAGCGTCACCTACGACGACGGCAAGACGGATGCCCCCACCTTCAAGAACACTTACGACGCAACCGGCTCCGTGGAGCTGACGGCGACCAAGGTCGTTGCGGTCGCGCCGGGCTTCACGCACGACACTAAGCTGAAGGGCGGCGAGTACACGTTCGAGCTGAAGGACGCCGACGGCAAGGTGCTCGACACCGCGAAGAACGAGGCCGATGGCACGGTGAAGTTCACGCGCAAGTTCACGCTCTCCAACCTGGGCGGCGCTGCGAGCAAGGACTTCACCTACACCATCGCGGAGAAGCCGGGCACGGAGCCGGGCATGGTCTACGACACCCATGCGCTCATCTACAAGGTGACGGTCGCGGACGATGGCATCGGCTCGCTGACGGCCACACCGCAGGTAACGAGTGGAGACAAGACCTTCACGAACACGTACCACCCGAAGGAGACCTCGGTAACGCTCAAGGCGACGAAGCACTTCACGGGTGGCGAGCTCGCAGGGGGCGACTTCACGTTCCAGCTGCTCGACAAGGATGGCAACGTGATCCAGACCGTCCAGAATGACAAGGACGGCAAGGTCGCCTTCCAGGCAATCAGCTACGACACGCCGGGCGATCACGACTACACCATCAAGGAGGTTGCCGGCAACGACCCGACCGTCGTGTACGACACGAAGGACGTGAAGGTCCACATCAAGGTCTCCGATGAGAAGGGCGAGCTAAAGGCGACCGCCACCTACGACGGCGAGGCCGACGTTCCGACCTTCACCAACTCGAAGCCGACGACGGACGTTACCGTCGAGGCGACGAAGATCCTCACGGGCAAGGACCTGACGGCCGACGCGTTCACCTTCGGCCTGTACGACCAGGCCGGCAACGAGGTCGCCAAGGGCACCAACGACCGGGGCGGCAAGGTCGAGCTGGCCGTCAAGAACCTGAACCTGGGCGAGTACGACTACACGCTCAAGGAGGAGAAAGCCGGCCAGACCGTCGACGGCGTGGCCTACGACGCCAAGGAAGTCAAGGTCCACGTCAAGGTAGAGCAGAACCAGGGCGACAACAACAAGACGAAGGTGACCGTCACCTATGACGGTGCCGCTACGGCTCCCACCTTCAACAACACCTACGACGCAAAGGGTTCCGTAACCCTGACGGCGACCAAGACCATCAAGGTTGCGGACGGCTTCGACCACACGACGAAGCCCGCGGACGGCGAGTTCACCTTCGACCTGAAGGACGCTGCCGGCAACGTGCTCGACACCGCGAAGAACGATGCAAACGGCAAGGTCAGCTTCACGCGCGAGTTCCAGCTCTCCGACTTGGGCGGCGCCGCGAGCAAGGACTTCACCTACACCATCGTGGAGCAGCCGGGCGCGGAGCCGGGCATGGTCTATGACAGCCATCCCCTCACCTATACGGTGACGGTCACGGACGGCGGGAACGGAGCACTGAATGCGAAGGCGATCGTGACGAGCGCATCCGGCTCGGATACCTTCACCAACACCTACCAGCCGGCCGCGACCGGCCTGGCCCTCGGTGCGCAGAAGAGCTATGTGAAGAAGGACGACAACACGCCGATCGTCCCCAAGTGCGGCGAGTTCACCTTCGATGTGTACGAGGGCAACCTGACGGCTGAGCAGCTTGCCAGCGCCAAGCCCGTCCGGACCGCGACCAACGGCGCGGACGGAAGTGTTAACTTCGACGCCTTCTCCTACGCGAAGCCGGGCACGCACGAGTACACCATCGTGGAGCGGAAGGGTGATCTGGCCTACGTGACCTACGACGCCGCGGTGCACCATGCCGTGGTGACGGTTGCGGACAATGCCGGCACGCTGCAGGCGAGCGTCGCCTACGACGGCACGAATGTCACGAAGCCCAGCTTCACCAACACCTACGAGGCACAGGCGACGGACTCCGGCGCGATCGCCCTCACCAAGAGCGTTGACGTGCACGACGGCAGCTATCAGCTAAAGGCGGGAGACTTCGCCTTCGAGCTGGTGGGGTCTGACGGCTCGGTGATCCAGACCCAGAAGAACGATGCGCACGGCAAGGTTGCCTTCGACAAGCTGACCTTCGACCATGCGGGCACCTTTACCTACACGGTCCGCGAGGTGCAGCCGACGGGGGACGCGCCGGGCGTGCCGGGCGTGACCTACACCGGCAAGACGTACACCCTGACCTACGTGGTGAAGGACAACAACGACGGCAAGCTGGCGGTAGAGAGCTCCACGGCGAAGCCGAGCAAGGGCACCGAGAACGGCGTCACCCCCAACACCATGACGTTTGCGAACAGCTACCAGCCGGGCGCGACCTCCTACCAGATCTCCGGCATCAAGGTGCTTGAGAATACCGATTTGGCCACCATGCGGACGCCCGCCGATGGCGAGTTCACGTTCGCGCTGATTGACTCGGCCACCGGGCGGGAGATTGACCGGACCACGAACGCGGGTATCGCGTTTACCTTCAAGGCCATCTCGTACACCGCAACTGGTTCGCATGCGTACCAGGTGAAGGAGGTTGCGGGCCAAGATGGCACCATCACTTACAGCGATGCGGTGCTGGACGTAACGGTGAACGTGACCGATGACGGCAGCGGCCAGCTGACCGCGACGGCGAACAAGACGGCTGCGGATCTGACCTTCACCAACACCTACACGCCGACGGCAACGACGGCGACGATTACCGGAACGAAGGCTCTGACCGGCCGCGACCTGGCCGAGGGTGAGTTCTTCTTCGACCTGAAGGACGCCGACGGTAACGTGGTGCAGACGGTGCAGAACGGCGCCGACGGCACGTTCGGCTTCGCGCCGCTGCAGCTGGACAAGGTGGGGACGTACGTCTACACCGTGTCCGAGTGGGCAGGGGCGACGGCGAACGGCGTCACCTACGACACGACGGTCTTTACCGCGACGGTGACGGTGACGGAGAATGCGGAGACGCACGCGCTGGAGGCGCAGGTTGCCTACAGCAAGGGCGGCAAGGCTGCGGATGCGGTGGCGTTCAGCAACAGTTACGCGCCGGCCGCGACTGAGGTGAAGCTGGGGGCCTCCAAGGTGCTGAGCGGCGAGGACCTGAAGGAAGGGCAGTTCTCCTTCCAGCTGAAGGATGCCGACGGTAAGGTGCTGCAGACCGCAAAGAACGCGGCGGACGGCACGGTGGGCTTCGAGGCGATCTCGTACGACAAGCCCGGAACGTACGCCTACAGCATCTCCGAGGTGGACGACGGTCAGAAGAACGTGACGTACGACGCGGCCGAGCACCGGGTAACGGTGACGGTGACGGACGACGGTGCGGGCCATCTGGTGGCGACGGTAACCTATGACGGCGCCGTGGCGCCGGTGTTCAAGAACACGTACACGCCGCCGACCACCCCGCCGACGGAGCCGCCCACCAATCCGCCGAGCAAGTCACCGGTGCCGAAGGAGGAGAAGCCGGGTCTGCCGTATACGGGCGATACCAGCTTGTCGCCGATGGCCCTGGGTGGCATCGCGGGCGGCGCGGTGGTGCTAATCGCCGCAGGCGTTATCCTGCGGCGCCGGAACCGGTAGCTACGGCGGCCGAGAAGGGCTTTGATTGAGGGCGGGTGGTCGCAGGGCGCGGCCGCTCGCCCTTTTTGGTGAAAGGCTATGTTAACCCGCCGTTTGCACGTCCGGCTCCGGATGGAACTAGTACTCCGGCTCCATCATCTTCTTCCAGGTCTTCCTGTAGCGCCCGTCCTCGAGCTGCTCGCGCATGAGCGGTGTCCTGTTCCCGTCGCGCCTACCTCCAAGGCATCCGCTTCCTCATCGCCCTGCTCCACACGCTCTAGAAGCCCGGAAAAGCTGCACGAAGCAGCCATCTGGACCCGGAAAAGCTGCAAATCTAGGCCAAATACACCCGGAAAAGCTGCAAACCGCAGGTGAAGGAGTTACATTCCGTGCGGGTTATATGCAGGTATGCCTGCGCACGCTATCATGTATGGGTTAGACCGCAACTATGTACCCCATACGCGAAGGGATGCGCATGTATCTGAAGATCGACATGTTCTAGCTGGGCTTACCCCCGCAGTGGCGCCGCGCGCCCCATCAACTCTGCCGATTTTCACCTTCACGCACATAAAGGAGTCCCGCCATGCGCGACAAGCTCGAAAAGATTATTAAGGCCTACGAGGAGCTCGAGAAGAAGCTCTCCGACCCGGCCGTCGCCTCCGACATCAAGGAGTTCACGCGTCTCAACAAGGAGTACGCACACCAGTCCGACCTCATCGCCGCCTCGCGCGAGTACATCGGCGCGCTCGATGACATCGAGGCCGCCAAGGAGATGCTCCGCGACACCAGCGATGCGGACGAGAAGGAGATGCTCCAGATGGACATCTCCGAGAACGAGGAAAAGCTCCCACAGCTCGAGGAAGACATCAAGTACATGCTCATCCCGAGCGACCCCAACGACGACAAGAACACCATCGTCGAGATCCGCTCCGCCGCCGGTGGCGACGAGGCCGCCATCTTTGCCGGCGATCTGTACAAGATGTACCAGCGCTTCTGCGAGTCGCGTGGTTGGAAGACCACGGTGCTCGATTCCAGCCCCAGCGAGGCTGGCGGCTTTAAGTCCATCGAGTTCAAGGTCGAGGGCGACCGCGTCTACTCCGTCATGAAGTTCGAGTCCGGCGTGCACCGCGTCCAGCGCGTTCCCAAGACCGAGTCCCAGGGCCGTATCCAAACCTCCACGGCAACCGTCGCCGTACTTCCCGAGGCCGAGGAGATCGACGTCCAGATCAACCAGTCCGACCTGCGCATCGATACTTACTGCGCTTCGGGCCCTGGCGGTCAGTGCGTTAACACCACCTACTCCGCCGTGCGTATCACCCACCTGCCCACCAACACCGTGGTGCAGTCGCAGGAACAGCGCTCCCAGATCCAGAACCGCGAGGTCTGCATGCAGATGCTACGCGCCCGCCTCTACGAGATGGAGCTCGAGAAGCAGCAGGCAGAGCTCGGTGCCGAGCGCCAGAGCCAGATCGGCCACGGCAACCGTTCCGAGAAGATCCGCACCTACAACCAGCCCCAGGACCGCGTGACCGACCACCGCATCGGTTTCAACTCCACCTACAACGGCGTCCTTCTGGGCGATCAGCTCGGCACCGTCATCGAGGCGCTCGCCGCCGCCGAGCGAGCCGAGAAGCTGGCGCAGGCCGTGTAGTAGGTTCCGCCGTTCTATCGAACGGCGGACCGGCCGACGCTGCGCGGGCCGCATTTGGACAATCTGACGTTCAACTTCAAGGGCGCGACCAGAAGGTCAGCGCCCTTTCGTTTCACGTCACCTTGTCTCAAATGCGACCCGCTCGCTGTCCGTCCTCTACCTGCGGCGTTGCCTTGCTCCGGATGCGGTATGCTCAACCTGCGGCGCCTTAGAGATAGTCATTGGGGACGTTCTTAAATGACTAGGTTGGGCACATTGCTTTGAGATGTTATTTAATCGGCTTTGATGGCCATTAAGCCGGCCACCTGCTCAAAGAAATTAGCGGCATTCATCTGCTATCGAAAATAATGCTCGAAAAAGCGTCCGAGAAGTCGCGGGGCGATTTTTGATGGGTCGTGCGTCAAGCGATGTGGCAAGTTCTTGGTTAGATATTGGTCAGTTTTGGGTCAACCTTGCCAAAAGCTTGACGAATGCAGATTTAGACGTCGACGAATGAACATTTCAGGCAGGTTCCAAGCAAAATTCTGGGCTGATTCTCGATAATCGCCTTCAATCGTCCCTTGCCAAGCGCTGGCCTCGCGTACAATCTGCTCCGACATTCGTGCGCCGCCCGGCGCTTAAGAGGGGAGGACCCCATGGCAAACGAGATCTGGACCATCAAGCGTTGTCTCGAGTGGACCAAGGAGTACCTGGCCGAGCGCGGCGAGGAGCACCCCCGTCTTTCTGCCGAGTGGCTGCTCTGCGCTGCCACGGGTTTGGCACGCATCGACTTATATATGCACATGGACGAGACGCTTAACGCGGCCCAGCTCGAGACCATGCACGCGGCCGTTGTTCGTCGCGCTAAAGGTGAACCGCTGCAGTACATCACCGGTAGCACGCAGTTTCGCATGATCGACGTCGCGTGCGCCCCCGGTGTGCTCATCCCGCGCCCCGAGACCGAGATGCTCGTCGAAGAAGTTCTGAACTATCTGGATGCCGAGGTGCTAAGCCCCGAGGCCGCTGCCCGCCAGCGCGTGGAGCTGCCTTGGAACGATGAGGTCGAGCAGGCTCGCAAGGCCGAGGCCGCGCTGGCAGACGAACGGGCGACCGCCGAGCGCCGTGCCGCCAACCTGACGGCCGCCGATGAGGCTGCGCTGGGTAGCGACGTGCTCGGCAGCCGTGCCTATGCCGAGGAGCTGGCCGACCGCGAGGCCGAGGAAGCCGCCGCGCAGGCAGCAGAAGCCGAAGTCGCGGAAGCCGCCGAGTCCGAGCTCGACGAATACGGCATCGCCATCGAAGGCGCCGACCACGAGGCGTCTCTGACGGAGGATGCCGCCGCGCCCGCTCCGGTCGAGCCCCGCACTGCCCGCGTTCTCGAGGTCGGCTGCGGCACGGGCTGCATCTCGCTCTCCCTTGCCTGGGAGCGCCGCGGCCACGTTACCTGCACCGCCACCGATATCGAGCCGCGCGCCATCGATCTGGCCACCAAAAACCGCGACGCCCTCGGCCTCACGGCAGATGAGGTTGCCTTTAGCCTCACCAACCTGGTGAGTTCCATTCCCCGCGAAGAGTGGGGCACCTTTGATGTGCTCGTCTCCAACCCGCCTTACATTCCGACCGAAGTCATGCGCTCGTTGCCGCACGAGGTCAAGGACTTTGAGCCCGACCTGGCGCTCGAGGGTGGTGCCGATGGCCTCGATATCTTCCGCCGCCTGCTCAATGCGGCGCCTTACATGCTGCGCGCCGGCGGCCTGTTTGCCTGCGAGCTCTACGAGGGTGCCCTCGATGCCGCGGCCGAGCTCTGCCGCCAGGCGGGCCTTTCGGACGTGCGCATCGTTCGCGACCTCACCGATCGCCCCCGCATCGTCCGAGCCATCGTCACCGAGCCCAAGCAGCGCCAGTAATATTTATTAACTGGTTAACAAAAATTATAAAGTAGTTTATAATTAGGACGGCTGAAAGAGGTCGGCCCATGCAACCTCCTACCTTTCGGGAAATCATTGCCCTACTCAAGCACGATGGATTCGTGAAGGTCGCGCAAGTCGGTGGTCATGCTAAGTATGTTTCTGGCGATCGTGTTGTCCCCGTGAACGGCTCTGGTGGTGATCGACCAAAGAAGGGCACGTGGGCAAGTATTCGTCGCCAAGCTGGATGGTAGTTGGAGGCAAAATGAGGCAGCGATTTACCTATGACTGCGTTCTCATAAAAGAAGACGACGGTTACTGCGCTAGCTTTCCGCAGATTCCCGGCGCCTTTGCCGATGGCGATACGCGCGAAGAAGCGATTGCCCATGCCACCGAGGCGCTGATGGCGTTTTTGGCCGACGACCTCAACAACGGTTTGACTCCGGCAGGGTACGAACGCTCGGCCGAGGTCGTGACCCTTTCAGTCGAAATCGACCACGAGGACGCTCGGGAAGCGGCGTGCCGAACATTTAAAGATGCAGCGCTGGACCTCAAAGTCTCCGCTCCGCGGATTACCGCGCTGGTCAAAGCCGGAAAACTCGATGTTGAACTCGTCGACGGCCGTCGGATGATAACGATAGACAGCATCGAGCGCTACGCCGCCCAAAGACGCCATGCCGGCAGGCCAAAGAAGTTCGTCGCAGTCCAATAACCCCCTCACTTTCACCGACTACTAGAGCCGCTCACCAAACCAACATGCGCTCTGGGCAAATAGGTTGAATGTTTCGTGCGAGAATGCCCCTCAGTAAACAAACTTGCACCAGAGCGTAAGGGGCTGGCATACACATGCAGACGGTCTATCGGGTATACAAGGGAACGCGCGAGCCGCATCGGCTTGCCGTCGAGCGCGCGGCCGAGGTGCTCGGCCGCGGCGGCCTGGTCTTGATCCCGACCGAGACCGTCTACGGTGTCGCCGTGGCAGTCAACGCCTTCTCCGATGCCGTCCCCCAAGATACAAGCGAATCCTTGTTGTGGCCGCGCGATCCGCATGCCACCGTTAACGGCGCCGCGGTCCCTGCGCTTGGTACTGGCTACCGCCGCATCTTTACCCTCAAGCAGCGCAAGCTCACCCAAACGGTCGCCTGGCTGGTCGATGGCGTCGAGGCGCTCGACCGCTATGGCGTGGATATCCCGGAAGATGCCCGCGTACTTGCGCGACGATGCTGGCCGGGAGCCCTGACTATCGTGGTCAAGGCGGCTCCCTGCGTGCCGACCTTTATGCGTGCTGCCGACGACACCGTGGCCCTGCGCGCTTCGGCCTCTCCCGTGGTCCAGGCGCTCATCCGCGCCTGCGGCAGTCCCCTTGCCTGCACGAGCGCCAACACACACGGCGCGCCCTCGCCGGCAAGCTTTGCCGCCGTCGAAGGTCGCATCCTGGAGGGGGTCGATGTTGCCGTCGACGCCGGCGAGACCCCGTGTCGCGACGCCTCGACCATCGTGTCGTTCCAGCACGGCGGGCTCCAGATCCTGCGCCAAGGCGCACTTCCCGCATCAGAGATCGAACGGGTCCTGTCCGACCCGATGCAATAGAAAGGTGTAAGCGATGTCGTTGAATCTGGGCAGCCTGGGCATGGAAGATGCCTCGTTTAACTTTGGCGGTTCCTACATCATGGCGCTCGACTGCGGCACCACCTCGGTACTTGCGACCATCGTCGACGAGTACGGCTGCATCGTCGCGCAGGCACGTCGTAGCGTCAAAACCAGCTTCCCGCGTCCCGGTTGGATAGAGCAAGACCCCATGGAGGTGCTTGCCAGCCAGATCGGCGTGATGATGGAGGTCCAGTTTAAGAGCGGCATCCATTCTGACCGCATCGCCGCCATCGGTATCTCCAACCAGCGCGAGACCACGGTGGTGTGGGACCGCATAAGCGGCCAACCCATCTATAACGCCATCGTGTGGCAATGCCGTCGCACCGCACCTCTGATCGACGAGCTGGTCGAGCGGGGCGCAGAAGAGCTGGTGCGCTCCCGCACGGGACTCACGCTCGATCCGTATTTCTCGGCTTCCAAGGTGCAGTGGATCCTCGACAACGTCGACGGTGCGCGTGAGAGCGCGGCGGCGGGCGACCTCATGTTCGGCACCATCGACACCTGGCTCATCTACAACCTCACCGGCAGTCAGGTCTTTGCCACCGACTACACCAATGCCAGCCGCACGGCGCTCTTTAATATCCATACGCTCGATTGGGACGACGACCTGCTGGCGCTCTTTGACGTTCCACGTTCCATGATGCCCGAGGTTCGTTGGAGCTCGGGCGACTACGGCCGCGTCGCGAGCGACATCATGACCAACATGCCGCCCATCATGGGCGTGGCGGGCGATCAGCAGGCGTCGCTGTTCGGCCACTGCTGCTTCCATCCCGGCCAGACCAAAAACACCTATGGCACGGGTTGCTTTATGCTCATGAACACCGGCGACGAGGTCGTCGAATCCAAGAACGGTCTGGTCTCCACGATCGGTATCGCCGCGGACGGCAAGATCAGCTATGCGCTCGAGGGTTCTATCTTTGCCGCCGGCTCAACCATGAACTGGCTGCGCAACAACATGGGCATCATCTCGAGTGTGAGCGAGTCCGCGCAACTCGCCGCTTCGATCAACGACAACGAGGGCTGCTACTTCGTCCCCGCCTTCGCTGGCCTGGGCGCTCCCTGGTGGGACCCGCGTGCCCGCGGTATCGTGTGCGGCCTGACCGGTGCCTCGAGTCGCGCGACCATTGTGCGTGCGGCCTGCGAGTCCATGGCATATCAGAGCTACGACGTGCTGCGTGCCATGGAGCAGGACGTGGGGCTTTCGATCGAGCGCCTGTCTGTCGATGGCGGTGCCTCGCGCAACGAGTTCATCATGCAATTCCAGGCCGACCTGCTGGATATCCCCGTGCTGCAATGCGAGACGGTGGAGACCACGGCAATCGGTGCCGCGTACTTGGCGGGTCTTGCCGTCGGCTATTGGGAAGACCTGGAAGAACTGGAGCAAAATGCCCAGATCGTTAGGACCTTCCTTCCCCACATGTCCGCCGAGCGCCGCGAGCAAAACCTTGCGGGCTGGCGTGATGCAGTCAGGCGCTCGCTCAGCACCGCACAGTAGGGCTGTGATGGGCTGCTCGATATAACAAACCGCTAAACTAATGCATGGCGTGCGGTGGCAACATTGCTTCGCGCCTTGTCAGCAAGGCCGTTTTGCGGCCGCAACGAAAGGGGCAATCAACCCATGACCGTCACCTACGACGCGTCCCGTGTGACGCTTGTCGACCACCCGCTCGTCCAGCACAAGCTGTCGATCCTGCGCGACAAAAACACCGGCACCAACCAGTTCCGCCAGCTTGTGCGCGAGCTCGCACTTTTTGACGGCTACGAGGCCATGCGCGACCTGCCCATGGAAGACGTCGAAGTCGAGACCCCCATCACTACTGCCACGTTCAAACAGCTCGCCGGCAAGAAACTCGCCATCGTGCCCATCCTGCGTGCGGGCCTTGGCATGGTCGACGGCATCCTCGACCTGGTGCCCTCCGCTCGCGTGGGCCACATCGGCATGGAGCGCGACGAGGTCACCCACGAGCCGCACGAGTATTACTGCAAGATGCCCAAGGATATCGACCAGCGCATCTGCCTGGTCGTCGACCCCATGCTCGCCACGGGCGGTTCGGCCGAGATGGCCATCAGCTACCTGCGCGAGCGCGGTGTCAAGGACATCCGCATGCTGTGCATCGTCGCGGCCCCCGAGGGCCTCAAGTCACTGACTGAGGAGGATCCCGATGTGCATATCTATACTTGCGCCATCGACGACCATCTCAACGAGGCTGCCTACATCGTTCCCGGCCTCGGCGACGCCGGCGACCGCATCTACGGCACGCTGTAATCTCTGGGCCATACCGGCTAACGTCGAAAATACGAAGAAATGGTGCGCGCGGGCGAGCAAAAGACGTCCACGCGCACTCCTGTTAACGGACGTTTTGCCCTGCAGGGTTCGAGAAAAACGTATTACCGTACCTGCGGCATAAAGAAGGTCTTAAGAAAACGAACAGGTGCGTATTAACCGATGCTTTTTCGGTTGTACTTTAGCGATTGGCTCGTACAATAGTCACCAATGTTTGGCGGGAACTGTTCTGTGAGGCGTTAAAAAGGAAAGTGAGGACGCCAGTGTTTCAGATAGCCGATCTGCTCGCTATCGTTGCAGGCGCCATCGCGGGCGCAATCGCCTTCCTTCCCTTTGTCTTTACGCTCAAGCCGGTTCTTGACGATAAGCAGAATGCGGACATGCTCAAGGGTATGGTGAGTCTGGCGGTCTCGGCAATCGCTCTGCTCGTCTTTACCTTGGTTGTGTTTGTGTTGTTCGGAGAGGCATTTCGCATGTTCCTCCTGGGCGAGGCGATCGGCTTCGTGGCCTTTATGGCCGCCTGCGCGGTTCGCGTCGCCAAGGCGCTGCGAGATCCTCATGAGGTCGAAAGGTAAGTCGTGGAAATTTTTGAAAAGCTGCCTGATGAGATTAATCATCTGGTCAGCGAGTTCAGCTCCACCCCTGTCGTGGGCGATCTGAGCTGCGGCATCACGCAGTACTCGTTTTGGCTGATCGTCTCCACGATCGTGCTCCTGATCGTCCTGGCCGTGTTCAAGAAGAAGCAGACTTTGGTTCCCAAGGGCTTCTTCGTCAACGGTTTCGAGTACATCATCGAGTACGTCGAGAACGATATCGGCAAGGGCGTCGTGGGTGAGAACTGGAAGAAGCACTTCCCGTTCCTGTGCTCGCTTTTCCTGTTCATCCTGATCAACAACATGATCGGCCTGATTCCGGGAATGAAGCCCGGCACCGGCGCAATCGGCTCCACCGCCGCGCTCGCCATCTTCGCCTTCGTGTACTTCATCTACTACGGATGCAAGGCTCACGGCGTGATCGGCTACATCAAGAGCCTCGCTCCGCAGGGCGTGAGCTTCCCGATGAACGTGCTCGTGTGGGTTGTCGAGCTCTTCTCGACCTTTCTGCGCCTCATCACGCTCGCCGTCCGTCTGTTCTGCAACATGTTCGCAGGACACGTGGTCATGGGCTCGTTCGCCATCATGGCGAGCATGTTCATGCAGCCGCTGCTTCAGCAGGTTTCCGCGGCCCACGCCGTCGGCGCCCTGCCTTCGCTGGCCTGGCTTGCCATTCTCATCCTGATCTATGCGATCGAGCTTGTGGTCGGCGCCATCCAGGCTTACGTCTTCACGGTCCTTACCGCCGTGTATGTCTCTGAGGCAGAGGAAGTCGCGGAGGAGGAGTAGTCTTCCGTTCGCGCCTTAAAGGTAAGGCAATTCGTTAAACCGCCGGTGCCCGTACCCATGGAGCCCGGCAGTTATAAAAAGGTTATCCTGCGTGAAATAAGACACGCACGACAAAGGAGGAATCGTGGGAGTTATCGGTTACGGTCTCGGTGTTATCGGCGCTGGTCTTGCTATCGGCCTGTCTGCTCTGGGTGCTACGGGTGCTATGGCCCGTCAGCCTGAGGTCCAGGGCCGCGTGTTCACCGTCTTCATCATGGGCTCCGCCTTCGGCGAGGCTCTGGCTCTGATCGGCTTCGTTGTCGCGCTGATCGTTAAATAGCACGGAGCGTCAAGTATGAATCTTTCATCCCAGAAGAGCGCGATCGCACTCTCCGCGTCCGCGGCCGCGCTGCTCATGCCGGTTTCCGCGTTCGCCGAGGACGGCGCCGCCGGTGCGGACATCCTCATCCCTAAGATGGCGGAGTTCATCCCGGCGCTTATCGCCTTCCTGATTATCTGGATCGTGCTGGCCAAGGTCGCCCTGCCGGGCATCATGAAAACCATGGAGGAGCGCGGCAAGAAGATCGAGGAGAGCCTCGACGAGGCCGAGAAGACCAAGCAGGAGGCTATCGCCAAGCGCGCTGAGTCCGACTCGATCGTCACCGACGCCCGTCGTCAGGCTGCCGACATCGTTCTCGAGGCCCGTAAGGACGCCGAGTCCGAGCGCGCCCGTATCATCGAGGCTGCTCACAAGGAGGCCGAGGAGATCATCGCCAAGGCCCATACGACCGTCGAGGACGAGCGCAAGTCCATCTACGCCGGTGCCGCGAGCTCCATCGCCGACCTGTCCGTTGCCGTCGCCACCAAGATCGTGGGCGAGGCACTCGAGGACGAGGCCGGGCAGAAGAAGCTCATCGAGCGCTACATCCAGGAAGCAGGTAGCCTGAATGCCGACTAGCCGCTATCAGGACAAGGTGCTCGAGACCTACGCGCGTTCCCTTTTGGAAGCCGCCAAGGCCGAGAACCATGTGTTCGAGGACCTCGAGATGATCGAGCGCCTGGCTTCCGCCAGCCCCGAGATCATCGCCGTGCTCGACACCATGTCCAAGCGCGACCAGCTCGACCTTCTTCCCAAGGTGGCAGCTGCCTTTAAGTATGTTGCCGAGGAAGACGAGGATGTAGTGGGCGTGACCGTCACCACGGCGATCCCGCTCGACGACGAGCTGCGTCAAACCATCACTAAGAAATGCGAGCAGGACTTCGGCCGCAAGGTATTCCTTATCGAGCGGGTCGACCCGTCTATCGTGGGCGGCCTGGTGCTCGAGGCTCGCGGCGAGCGTCGTGACATTTCCGTCAAGACGCAGCTGCGCATCGCGCAGGAGACCCTCGCAAACTCTGCTAATTCGTACGGAGGTGAAGCCTAATGTCCGAAACCCTCAATGCCCAGGATATCGCCAAGAAACTGCAGGAGCAGCTCACGAACCTCTCCGCGACGGTCGATACGCATGAGGTTTCAACGGTCGACGAGGTAGGCGACGGCATCGCGCGCGTCACCGGCCTCAAGAGCGCCATGGCAGGCGAGCTTCTGGAGTTCAAGAGCTCCGATACTGGTGAGACCGTTTTCGGCCTTGCCCAGAACCTTGACCGTGACGAGGTCGGCGCCGTTCTGTTTGGTGCCGTCGACTCCATCAAGGAAGGCGACGAGTGCCGCACCACTGGCCGCATTATGGATATCCCCGTGAGCCGTGCCATGCTCGGCCGCGTCGTCAATCCGCTCGGCCAGCCCATCGACGGCCTGGGCGACATCGTCGCTACGCACCGTCGCCCCATCGAGTTCAAGGCTCCCGGCGTCATCGATCGTACCCCGGTGTGCGAGCCGGTTCAGACCGGCCTGCTCGCTATCGACTCCATGGTGCCTATTGGCCGCGGTCAGCGTGAGCTCATCATCGGCGACCGTAAGACCGGTAAGACCGCCATCGCCATCGACGCTATCCTCAACCAGCGCGGCAAGGGCATGGTCTGCATCTATGTCGCCATCGGCCAGAAGGCCTCCACGGTTGCCAACATCCGCGAGACCCTCGCTCAGCACGGTGCGCTCGACTACACCATCATCGTTTCGGCCACCGCTGCCGATTCCGCCCCTATGCAGTACATCGCGCCTATGGCCGGTGCCGCTATCGGCGAGTTCTTCATGTACAACGGCGAGGACGGTAAGCCCGCCAGTGAGACCAACCCCGGCGGCCACGTGCTCGTCATCTACGACGACCTGTCCAAACAGGCCGTGGCCTACCGTCAGATGTCGTTGACGCTGCATCGTCCGCCCGGACGCGAGGCCTATCCTGGCGACATCTTCTACCTGCACTCTCGTCTGCTCGAGCGTGCCGTCAAGATGTCCAAGAAGAACGGTTACGGCTCCATGACGGCTCTGCCGATCATCGAGACCCAGGACGGCGACGTCTCGGCCTACATTCCGACCAACGTCATTTCCATTACCGATGGTCAGATCTACCTGCAGTCCGAGCTCTTCTTCCAGGGTCAGCGCCCGGCAGTCGACGTGGGTATCTCCGTGTCCCGCGTCGGTGGCGATGCGCAGACCAAGGCCATGAAGCAGGTCGCCGGCAACCTCCGTCTGGACCTCGCTTCCTATCAGGAGCTCGCTGGCTTTACGCAGTTCGGCTCCGACCTCGACGAGGCTACTCAGAAGCAGCTGACCCACGGTGCTCGCATGACCGAGCTCCTGAAGCAGCCGCGTTACAAGCCGTTTGAGGTTGGCGAGCAGATCGTTACGCTGTTCGCTGGCAACGAGGGCTTCCTGGATGACCTGGAGATCGCCGACGTGCTGCCCTTCCGTGCCGAGCTCATCGAGTACATGGACAATGGCTTTGGTTCGCTGCTCGACAAGGTTCGCGCCAAGAAGATTGACGACGACACCAAGGCTGAGCTCTTGCGCGTCATCGGCGACTTCAAGCAGCAGTTCATGGCCAAGCACCATTCGGATGTTTCTGGATCAGAGGAGAACTAAGCCCCATGGCCAACCTTCGCGACATTAAGAAGCGAATCTCCTCGGTTACCACGACCAAGCAGATCACGCGCACGATGGAGATGGTCTCTACGGCCAAGATTCGTCGTGCCCTCGATCGCTCCAAGCAGGCCGAGCCCTATAAGGAGGCGCTGACCGACGTCATGTTGACGGTCGCCGGCGACGCCTCCTGTTCGGGCACCGATCCCATGCTGCAGAAGCATGAGAGCGTCAAGCATGGCCTGATTGTCGTTATTGCCTCGGACCGCGGCCTTGCCGGCGGTTTCAATACGACGGTGGAGCGCACGGCCGAAAAACTCGCCGCTTCTTGGGCGAACGACGGCATCGAGTGCGAGATCATCGCGTGTGGGCGCAAACCGGCCACGTATTTCCGTGACCGCGCAAACGTCGTCATGCACTTTGAGGGCAACTCCTCTGAGCCCGATTTCAATCAGGCCCGCATGATCTCCTCTCATATCTGCGATGCGTATCGTGCCGGTGATCTTGACCGTGTCGAGCTTGTCTACCACCACGCCAAGAACCGCGTGGATCAGGAGCTTCGCGTCGAGCATCTGTTGCCGCTCGACCCCGAGATGATCGCTATGGCCCACGGTCCGCGTAAGAACGAGACCGACGCCCCTAAGCGCATCTCGTCCACGTTCGAGTTCGTGCCCTCTCCCGAGCATGTTCTCGGCAAGCTTGTGCCGTCTTATATACTGACGGTCATCTACCAGGCCCTGATTGATTCGGCGGCTGCCGAGCAGGGTGCACGCCGCAAGGCCATGCACTCCGCGACGGAAAACGCCACCGCGATCATCTCGACCCTTACCCGCACGTATAGTCGCGTGCGCCAGGCTTCGATCACGACCGAGATTAACGAGATCGTCGGCGGAGCCTCAGCATTGGAGGAACAGTAATGGCTAATAACACCGTACAGCTTGCGGTCGAGGAAGCCACCAAGAAGACGACTGCCGGTGATGGTCGCATCGTGCGAATCATCGGCCCTGTCGTTGACGTCAAGTTTGACGGTGCGGTGCCCCCGATCTACAACGCGCTCACGGTCGAGGCCGAGACCCCGATCGGTCACCTGAGCACGATCCTCGAGGTCGAGAGCCAGCTTCCGGGCGGCGTCGTCCGCACGGTCGCCATGTCCTCGACCGACGGCCTGCAGCGCGGCCTCATCGCCACCGATACCGGTGAGCCCATGAAGATGCCCGTTGGTCCCAAGACGCTCGGCCGCATTTGGAACGTCATGGGCAAGCCCGTCGACGGCAAGCCCATGCCCGAGGTGGAGGAGTTCTACCCCATCCACCATGCAGCGCCCCTTTTCGACGAGCTCACCACCAAGACCGAGATCTTCGAGACCGGCATCAAGGCCGTCGACCTGCTCGAGCCCTACATCCGTGGCGGCAAGACAGGCCTGTTCGGCGGCGCCGGCGTCGGCAAGACCGTTCTGATTCAGGAGCTCATCAACAACCTCGCCCAGGAGCACGGTGGCACCTCGGTGTTCACCGGCGTCGGCGAGCGTACCCGCGAGGGCACCGACCTGTTCCTCGAGATGAGCGAGTCTGGCGTTATCGACAAGACCTGCTTGGTCTATGGTCAGATGAACGAGCCGCCCGGAGCGCGTCTGCGCATCGGTCTGGCCGGCCTTACCACCGCTGAGTACTTCCGCGATCGTGGCCAGGACGTTCTGCTGTTCATCGACAACATCTTCCGCTTCTCCCAGGCAGGTTCCGAGGTTTCCGCACTGCTGGGCCGTATGCCGTCCGCCGTTGGTTACCAGCCCACGCTGGCAACCGAGATGGGCGACCTCCAGGAGCGCATTACCTCGACCAAGACGGGCTCCATTACCTCCGTCCAGGCTGTCTACGTCCCCGCAGACGACCTTACCGACCCGGCGCCTGCCACGACGTTTACGCACCTCGACGCCACCACGGTTCTTTCGCGTAGCATTTCGTCGCTCGGCCTGTTCCCGGCTATCGACCCGCTCGCATCTTCCTCCGACGCTCTCGATCCCTCGATCGTCGGCGAGGAGCACTACCGTGTCGCCGTCAAGGTCCAGGAGCTCCTGCAGGAGTACTCCGACCTTCAGGACATCATCGCCATTCTGGGTATGGACGAGCTGTCCGAGGAGCAGCGCCTTACGGTCAACCGTGCCCGTAAGATTCAGCAGTTCCTCTCGCAGTCCTTCCACGTCGCCGAGAAGTTCACCGGCAACCCCGGTGTCTACGTCCGCGTCGAGGATACCGTCCGCTCTTTCGCCGAGATTGTCGACGGCAAGGCCGATGACCTGCCCGAGCAGGCTTTCCGCTATGCTTCCACGATTGAGGACGTGCGCGAGCGCGCCCGCAAGATGGGGGAGAAGTAGGTTATGCGTATCCGCATCGTGTGCCCCGTGAGCCTCGCCTATGAGGGTGACGCTGCGTTTGTGTCGATTCCGTCTACGGATGGCGAGTTTGGCGTTCTGCCTGCTCACTCCAGCGAGATCTGCACGATCGACCGCGGTTACGTTCGCGTTTCCGATAAGGCCATGGGCACTGTCGACCACACGTTTGCCGTGGCCGGCGGCTATGCCCAGGTTGCGGACGATGTCGTGACCGTTCTCGCCGAGCGCGCTTGCGATTTGGCGACCGTCGATGCCGACAAGCTTAAAGCTGATATTCAAGGTTTTGAAGAGAAGCTGGGTAATTTGTCGGAGGATGATGCACGCCGCGCCTACCTCTATAATGAAATCGCATGGTGTAAGCTCAAGCTTGCCCAATAGTCAAACGATTTAGCGTTCGACCATTTGCGAACACATCATGCCCGGGATGGCCCAGCCACCCCGGGCATGCTTTTTGAAAGGGTAGACCTTGGATATTATCCGCGTTGAGGGTGGCCACGCCATCGGAGGCTCCGTGCCCGTCTCGGGTGCCAAGAACTCCGCGCTCAAACTCATGGCGGCAACGCTTCTGGCGCCGGGCAAGACGACGCTGCAGAACGTGCCCGATATTTCCGATGTTCACGTGATGGGCAAGGTGCTCAAGGGCATGGGCGCTACGATCGATGTTCTCGACGAGCACACGCTCGAGATTGATACCTCTCAGGTCGATTCTTGGGAGGCCCCCTACGAGCTCGTTGCCAAGATGCGTGCTTCCACAGCCGTGATGGGACCCCTGCTGGGTCGCTTCCATCGCGCCAAGATCGCCATGCCGGGCGGCTGCAACCTGGGTGCTCGCAAGATCGATATGCATATCTTGGGTCTCGAGGCTCTGGGCGTCGAGTTCGACACCGCCCACGGCTACATCAACGCAAGTGCTCCCCAGGGCCTGCACGGCACCACCGTCACACTCGAGTTTGCGAGCGTCGGTGCCACAGAAAACCTCATCATGGCTGCCGTGCGCGCGCAGGGCACCACGGTTATCGACAACGCAGCCCGCGAGCCCGAGATCGTCGACCTTGCCAACATGCTCAACGAGATGGGTGCCAAGATCGTCGGCGCGGGCACGCCCGTCGTGACCATCGAGGGCGTAGAGGAGCTGCATCCCGTTACCCATTGCGTGGTGGGCGACCGCATCGAGGCCGGTACCTTTATCGTTGCCGGTGCGTTGATGGCCGACGATCGCGGTGTCGATGTCACGGGCTTTTGCCCCATTCACTTGGGCATGGTGCTCAAGAAGATGGAGCTCATGGGTATCGACTGCGAGCGCGTCGAGGATGGCGTCCATGTGAACCGTGCCAAGCGTATCAAGCCGGTCGACATCCAGACGCTTCCGTTCCCCGGCTTCCCGACGGACATGCAGGCGCAGATTATGGTGCTCTCCGCCCTTGCCGATGGTAGCTCCGTTATCACCGAGAACATCTTCGAGAATCGCTTTATGTTTGCCTCTGAGCTGGTGCGCATGGGTGCCGACATTCGTATCGAGAGTCATCATGCCATGATTCATGGCGTCAAGGGCTTCTCGGGTGCACAGGTTACCTCGCCCGATCTGCGTGGCGGAGCGGCCCTCGTCGTGGCGGGCTTGATCGCCGACGGGACGACCGAGGTTTCGGCCATCCATCACATCAAGCGCGGCTACGAGCAGTTTGTCGAAAAGCTGCAGGCGCTCGGCGCGCATGTCGAGCATGCTACCGTCCCCGATCCCGTCATCTACTAATACAGGTTGCCTATGTTTAATAAAAAGCCCCTCGCGGATACCACCGCCCGAAGACCCTCAACTGGTGCGCAGGCCAAGATCTACAGTCGCGATAACGTGGCTCGCTATTCCGAGCGCGCTCGTCAACGTCGTCGTAGCCACACGATTCGTCACGTCGCGCTCATTGTCGTGCTTGGCGTGCTGCTGAGTGCCACTACCGCTGCCGGCCTGTGGTTTGCCGCCATTATGGGCAAGCTCGGCGATTCTAATGTCATTACCGACAATCTGCGTCGGGTTCTGGTTGACACCGATGAGGCAAAGGATCCGTTCTACGTGCTGCTTCTTGGCACCGACGGCCGTCCGGGCGAGGATACGTATCGTGCCGACTCGATTATCCTGGCACGCATCGACCCCACGCAAAAGCAGGCGACGCTCATTTCCGTTCCGCGCGACACCAAGGTCGAGTACAAGGGCGAGACCATGAAGATCAACGCCTGCCATACCGTTGGCGGCGCCGAGGCCATGGTCGAGGCGGTCAACGAGCTGTGCGGTGTTCAGATTTCCCACTATGCCGAGGTCAGCTTCGACGGTATGCAGGCGCTGATTGATTCGGTTGGCGGTATCGACATTAACGCAACCGATGATGTTGACGACCCCGAGCACCTGGATATTAAGATTACCGCTGGCCAGCAGCATATGGACGGTGCCACCGCCCTTACCTATGCCCGCTGCCGCTACACCTATGCCGACGGCGATTACACGCGCATGCGCCACCAGCGTCAGGTGCTTGGCGCCCTTGCCAACCAGATTCTCAATAACTTCGATGCCACGAAGATCTTTGGCCTGGTTAATTCGCTGTCCGATATGCTCGTAACCGATATGAGCGTTCAGGATATCGTGGCTACGGTCAACGCCATGCGCGGTATGGATGTCGACGGTATCTACTCGGCCAACCTGCCCTCGTACGCCGACGACAGCACCATGATCGACGGTGTGAGCTACGTCTTTGTCTACGAGGACGAGCTCAAGGAAATGATGGGCGGCATGGGCATCAACTCCATCGAGGCACTGCGCGGCAACCGTCTTATGCTGCGCGGCATCGGCCTGACCGACCGTGAGCTGAACATCCTCGGCATCAAGCACGCAGGCGAATAAGCACAGGAGGTGCGCGAAAATGACAACTGTACAGGCAGGACTTACCTATTATAAACAAGTAAACGAGCAGATCCGCGCAGCGCAGGACAGCGAGATCACGGTTGAGAACGTGATCGGCCAGCGCTACATCGGCTGCGGCTCCACCGACCGCAAAATCACCGTGCACGGCACGGCAGGCAACGGCCTCGGCCAGTATCTGAACGGCTCCACCATTGAGGTCTTCGGCAACGCGCAGGAGGCCG
>OMCD01000521.1_pt1 | contig 27162 bp, 20 predicted proteins | sample 1674171 | NCBI WGS metagenome assembly OMCD01 (sample SAMEA103958149, study PRJEB25191) | human gut metagenome | biome: human-associated habitat [ENVO:00009003]; feature: intestine environment [ENVO:2100002]; material: feces | place: Germany | collected 2013/2015
TTCGACGCTCAAAAAACGCAAGATTTAGACGATCGTTTAGACTAGTCGTTTTTAATGGCAAACGACGATTTTCAATTAGTCTAACAGGTTGATTATCTTAATAAACACTAGTATTAATATTAATTTATTTATTATGAACAAAAAGATTTCTACGCTTCTTGCCGGTGTAATGCTGGCATCTGCGTTCTCCGCAGGCGCTGTGCCTATGGAGAATGGCAAATCTTATTTGCTGAAAGCAGGTACAGACTACTTGTATGCAAATACAGATAAGCAATCTTCTGATTATGGAAAGTTGGAGTATGATGGTATTAGCACTCAAACTTTGAGTGACGTTGTTGCTGCAACTTGGAAAGTCTCTACAAAAACAACTTCTGGTGCTGTTGTTTATTCTTTCGTAAACAAAGTAACTGGCATGTCACTGTCGGTGGATCCAGCTTCCGCTTCTTATACAAAAGAAGATGGTACCTTGGTGAATGGTGATGCTAAAGTAACATTAGGTAGCGGAAGTGTTTCAGAGTGGACATTCGATAAGAATGGTGTTATGATTTCTTATTTCGCTAAGGACTCTGTCGTATATTTCAATTCAACAGGTAAGTTATTTAAGGATAAGGTTGCCAAAGTTCCTTCTACGGCTTTGGTTGTTGAAGGTACGGTGTTGAGCGGAGAGATACCATTGACTGCTAGGGATTTGAACACTTTGATGTGTTCCATGGATTCTGACGATAATTTTTTCGCTTTGAACATGAATCCTGAGGTGTCAAAAAGTAAGGTAAACCATTTGACCGCTACAGGCCTTCATGCTGAAGCTATCCAAGGTAGCCAATTCGTGAAGTTGCAGGCGAAAGACAAGAAACTTAAGGATAAGGACGGTAAGGATCAGAAAGCCTATCTTGTTGTCGATACAGCCTATTATGAGGGTACGGAAACTAGCGGACAGCTCTTGAAGTATACCTATGCTTTACTCGGTGCGGATGGCCGTGAGGCAGGCTCTTACAATTTCAAATTTACTTATAATGTAAAGGATGATAAATTGTATGTCCAAGTAGAAAAAGTTGTGGATCAACTGACAAAGGAATCTTTTACCCCCGCTAAGACAGATGAGCAGTTCAAGGAATATGTTAAGACTAATAATAATTCCACTTGGACTGGTAGTGATGTTATATCCAGAAGCAATAAGTATATCTACATGGCTAAGTTGGACGGTACGAATGTTTTGACCGTAAATACCGATAAGACAGAAGCTTCTCATGGAAATACTCCTGCTTCACAGAATATCACGGTGAAGACTACCGCTGATTATACTAACTTGACATTGACAACTATTCCTTCTGGTGTATACTTGATCCAGTATAAGGCTGGTGGTTCTTACAATACAGAAAAGGTAGGTTCTTATGTATTCGCTAATTTGGCTGGTTATTTCGGTTGGGCTGCTCAAGCTCGTAACCAAGAGTTCAAGCATATGCCGGCTGCTCAATGGGTAGTAGAAAAGAAAGGTACATCTTCTATTGCGCCGATCTCAATTACGAACCGTGAGTTCTCTGATGATAGCTATAAGACTTCTTATCAAATTCCTTCTGATATGCAATTATTCGCAGTAGAGGGTAGTGCTAATGAGGTATTCTATTTTAATGGAAACCAAAAGGATACGGTTAGCTTTATTAAAGTTGACGAGGATCTTGTAAAGGATGCTAAACTGGGATATAAGTATGTATCAGAAAATGAAGCTAAGGTTCAAACTTATCTGTTTAACTATTTGCATGGATTGGCATTAGATAAATATCTTAATGTTCCGTCAGGGAAGGATTCTATTGTACGTGTAGATGAGACTGGAGCTAAAGCAAGTTTCCGCTTACAAGTGGTTGTTAAAGACGATAAGTATGGTTATGGCGATGGTTTGGTAAGAAATGTTTACCGTATCACGGACGGAAAAGGCCGTTATTTGACTTATGACGGGACAACGAAGAAGTATATGATGAAGACTTATCCTACTGATTATTTCTTGAAAGAGAATAATGATATCGAAGGAAAAGAATATTATACTTTGGTTGAGGCTAATTTGCGTTCTTCCTCTATGAACCAAACACAGGCACAGGCATGGTATCCGAAGGCGTTTGCTGGAAAGAAGACCACTGATACAGGTGTTAAGACATTTGAAGCAATGTATACACCGGATGGTGGTTCCGCTTCTTACGATGGATCTGGTTATTTATTACCTTATGCTGGAGCTTCATATGCCGTTACTGTTCCTATATATGATAAAGACGGTAATGTGTTAGTCGCTGATAATAGTAAAGTAGATTATTATACCTATCAAGCTAATACAGAGGGGAAAATTGTTTTAGCTAAAGTTGCGGATTCCCAGTGGAATTCACGTGCTTATGCCTCATTAAAGGTCTCTGTTGATGACAACACTTTGGATTTGACTCAAGGTTCTTTGAATGATAAATTCAATGGCTATGACGAGGTTCGTACATCTGCTTTCGCCGTAGCAATGGATGATTCTCCTTTGTACCGTCGCTTCAACAACGCCGCTCTTGGTGAGAATGTAAATGACGGTCCTGATAGCTTGACATTCGTTGAGAGCGTTCGTAATGAGTACTTAATGGATGAGTGGAACCCGAACTTGACTACGGAAACTGTTGATTACGCTGGTATCTGGAATAAGGATAAGGCTGAGGGTAAATTAGCGTTCCGTATTGATACGGCTTGGTTGAATCGTGGTCTTGGAAATATCAAACCTCAATATTTGATCTCTGTGGCTCGTGACGACCAAGAGGGTGTTGAGACAGTTCCTTGTACAGAGGCTGGTCCTCACGTTGACGCTAACGGTAACATTACAACAGATCCTTCTAAGTGTGTTCATGCTCAACATGGTCGTGCTGGCTTCGCTTATGGCAAATACTTGGTTAACTTCTCAGACTCTGCCCAAGCGTTCATCGATAGAGAGGCTAAGGTTAATCCTTATATGTTCACAACGAATTCTAGTGCTAATAGCAGCTATACCCGTGTAGGTTTTGTTAAGGCTATCCATGCTGGTGACAGCTTGTTCGTATTGACAAATGGTTTCGAGAATGTAGAACCGGCTAAGTTAGATACGGCGACAATCATCGCTAACTATAAGAAAGCTAAGCTGGAAAACTTCATCGTAGACTTGGTTGGTGACAAACATAAGAATGTAACTTGGTCATTCCGTTATATTAACCCGGATAAGGCTGGTGCCGTAACAGAAGAAGGTGCAGAGAACGCATTCTTGTTCGAGTCTAATGTTTATGGCGAGAAAGATCAAAATTATAGAACCGTAAATGGTGACGCTGATCGTGCTATCGCTCCGACATATGCTGCCGCATGGTTGAAAATGCATAATGGTTGTTTGGTACTGACAGATATCAATTCACAGTTCTCTTCCGCAAAGACCAATGGTGATGGCGCATTAATCTTTAATGTCGCTCAGAAGGATGAAGAAGATATGGTTACATCTAATGATAACATCAACAATGTTGAAGGTGTATCTGTAGTAGCTGGTAATGGTACTGTAACTATCCAAGGTGCCGCTGGTAAATCAGTAGTTATCTCTAACATCTTAGGTAAGGTAGTCGCTGAGACAGTTCTTACATCTGATAACGCTACAATCTCTGTACCTGCCGGTATCGTAGCTGTAGCTGTTGATGGTGAGGAAGCTGTTAAAGTGGTTGTTAAATAATTAAACAAATAGATAGGTCAAGAGATGGGGGAATCCCCCATCTCTTCCTTTAAGAAGATATTTATAATTCTGAAATTCCCGTGCGGAGATAGATTCTTCAAGTACACCGCGATGGTAGAACATGCGGGGGTATTAATACTAAAGTAATAAATTAAAAGCTCAGGTCACGAGAACTTCTGTGAAGAAATGTCGTGACCTTTTTTTGTACTCTTAAATCTCGTGCTATGCTTATATCTACTCAAGAAACATTGATCTATAAATCAATTAGTCCGGAAGACATTTATTGTTATACTCCCGGAATCACCGTGACTTCGACGGGACGCTTGGTCGTGACTTTCGACTTGGGCGGCAAGGGGGTAAAAGAAATCTATGCTTCTTCGCAGTTGTACACGGAAAGGACAAGACGGTTAGGTATCGGTAAGATTTTTGTATCGGACGACCAAGGCGCTAGTTGGTGTTTTATCTCGGATTTTAATTTTTGGCATGCCCGCCCTTTTTGTATAGGGGAAAAGATATATATCATAGGAAACGCAGGCGATTTATGTATTATATGCTCGGAAGATGATGGGAATACGTGGAGCGTTCCCTCGTTTCTCTCCCAAGGTGAGAAATGGCATTCTTCTGCCTGTAATGTTCTTTTCGCTAACGAGCGGGTTTACTTGGCGATGGAACAGCGTTTTTATAACTCGGAGATAGAAGGCTGGAATGTGGCGGGTTTGAGCCCTACCTTGCTATCTTGCTCTATTCACGATGATTTACTGGATGCGTCTTCTTGGCGACGTTCCGATCCTTTTGTTTTCAGGGATAAGGTACATTTCCCGGGAGGGGTTGGCATTCCTTTTTACGAGTCATTGACCAATAAGCCGCTGGAATTGGCTCCCGGTCGTTTTAATGCGCCCACTGGATGGCTGGAGGCTCAAGTGGTTCAAATAAAGGATAAACATCATATTTGGTATGATCCGGAGGGGAAAACGTTCCATATGTTTCTTCGTGCGCATACCGGAGGGATTGGATACGCTTGTTTATTAAAAGTGAGGGAAGATAAGAACGGCCAGATGGTAACCGGCTTTCAAGAGACTCCTTCCGGACAGACCTTGCTTTTCTTGCCCTTTCCCGGTGGCCATTTGAAATTCTTTATAGTGTATGATGAAATATCCCGATTGTATTGGATGGCATCCAATCAATCTTTCGATTCTATGCGGACGATAAGCTCATTACCTGAGACTTCCCGGTATGGACTCCCGAATAATGAGAGGCATCGTTTACAATTATTATTCTCGAAGAATTGTGTGGACTGGTGTATGGCTGGGATGATCGCTTGCCAAGGGAATGAATTATATTCAAGAAATTATCCTTCGTTATGTATCGTAGGTGAGGATATGCACGTGGTTTGCCGTGCGGCGGATGATCATACAAAGGACCCTCAATACTCTGATTGTATTACATATTATAAAATTAAACGGTTTAGAATGTTAATCTATTAAATGAAGTGATTATGGAAAAAGTACTGATTGTAATACCGGCTCGGTATGATTCAAGCCGGTTGCCGGGTAAGCCTTTGGTTAAGATTAAAGGTATAGAGATGATAAAATGGGTCTCAGATATAGCGGATTTTGTATGTCGCAAAAATGAGTCTTGTTCTTATTTGGTAGCTACGGATGATGAGCGCATCGTCTCGTTTTGCGAATCCCGGGAGATTCCGGTGATGATGACTTCCACGAATTGTAAAAGTGGTACGGAACGTTGCTATGAGGCGGTAAGGAAACAGGACACCAATCCCGGACTGATAATAAATCTGCAAGGCGATAATCCCACGTGTCCTCCTTGGATCTTGCAAGATCTGATCGATACATGGAGAAAGGAGAAGGCGGAGGTCCTTACCGCCTCGGTCTTGTTGGGATGGAGCGAATACGATCAATTACTGGCGATGAAAAAGGAAACCCCTTATTCCGGCACGACGGTATTGGTGGATCGGCTGGGATATGCCTTAGCTTTCTCGAAACAAACCATACCCGCTATCCGTAAGGAAGATCAGGCTAGGGATCTTTTGCCTAAAAGCCCTGTCAGGCGGCATGTGGGTTTATATGCGTATAGCGGTCGAGCCCTCGACTCTTATTTCTCATTACCTCCGTCTGTGTATGAACGCTCTTATATAGAAGGATTGGAACAGATGCGCTTCTTAGAGAATGGCATCAAAATGAGGGTCGTAGACGTTGATTATCGGGGACGTGAGACAACAAGCGGGGTTGATTCCCCGGAAGATGTCAAACGGGTTGAGGAAATACTTGAGAAATATGGAGAGTTCGATCTTTCGTGACTTAGATGGAATCGTAGATTCTATTTTATCTCCCTACCATACTTTGGAGGAGGTTCTACCTTCTGGCTGTGATGCTGGTCCGGTATGGATGGATTTTGACTGTTGGGTAGACAGCCAAAAGGTGGATATGCGGACATCGGAATCACCCTTACTCTTGAATATATGTGGTATACCCGCATCCGGTAAATCGTATTGGGCGGAGGAATGGCTATCTGAGAATGGGCCTTGTTTGCATATTGCTTTCGACGCTATCATGGAGGCATTATCCGGGTATCAAGCAGATTACTCGCTAGATAGGGAGAATGCGTTCTTACGTTGGGAACTTCCTGCTCGTTTTTTAGGTTACCGTCTTCTTTTGTTGGGATTGAGGAATGGGTGGGCTATTTTATTTGAACATAGTAATGCGTTGAGAGAACATGTGGATTTGTATAAGAAGATAAAGAGTCTTGGATATCGGATTCATATGGTGTGCATCGATGCGACACCAGAAATGGTTATCAAAAGATTGGCTCGGAGGAATCGTTTTTTCCCGGAGGAGCAAGTAAAAAAACGTTGGGATTGCTTGATAGATTTGTTACCTGAATATCAAAAAATAGTAGATGACTTTAAATTAATACAACCATGGAAAAATGTAGAAAACTTGTGATCGTACGGCATGGTAATACGTTTCGTGCGGGAGAGACTCCGACTCGGGTTGGAGCTAGAACTGATTTGCCTCTGGTAGAGGAGGAACGAGCTAGATCTGCGGGACGTTATTTACGTGAAAAGGGGATTGTGATCGACAAGGTGATTTCGGCCCCCTTAAAACGCACCTTGGAGACCGCTAACTATATCTTGGAGGAAATGAATGTGGATTTGCCTATCATTCAAGACTTACGTCTTAAAGAGATTGATTATGGGCCGGATGAGAATATGGTAGAAGATCATGTAATAAAACGTTTGGGATCTCTCTATTTAGAAAAGGAGGGAATGGACCGGAAAGACCTAACGGAAGATCGGATCGTGGAGAGGGGACTTTCCGTGATCGCCCAATGGAATGAGAAGGCCGTGGTACCGTTAGGATGGAACGTAGATGTAGAGAAACTGATAAGCGGTTGGCTGGATTTGGCGGCTAGTATACCTGATGGTGAGACTTGGCTGCTAGTATCTTCCAATGGAGTGATGCGTTTCTCCCCCTATATTCTGGGGAATTATGAGGATTTCTGTGCGACTCATGATATTAAGGTTCCGACAGGTGGGGTTTGTATATTCGATTGTGTGGGTGATCATTGGAGGTGTACGGATTGGGGAATAAAGGCTTATAAACTTTTTAAATGATAAATCATGGAAGATATATGGAATATAACAGCTTTGGTGGTTAGTGTATTAAGTGTGCTTTTGTCTCTTTATGCTTTAAGACAGGCTACCACTAAAAATACCTCGGATATGTATCTGTTCTTTATCTCGCAATATGCGAAGGAGGACATGAAATTGGCTTTACGTAAATTGAAAGATATAAAGCGGGGGGTATATCGGTTGGAACAATGGGAGAGTGATATGAAAAATAATTTGCCGAAAGCCTTTGAGTATGACGAGGCGAGACGTTTGGTGAAATATTTTTATGATACTTTAGCCTATATGAAGTTGGAGAAACTAATAGAGGCTCGTTTTGTAAGATTGATTTGCTTGAAGAAAGGGGCATGGCTTTATCTGGATACAGTCGAAGCCATGGAAAAGTTTTTTGACAGTGGCTATGATAAAAAGCCATATGCGGTTATTCGGGATGTATGCGAAAATTTACGAAAGGAAGGGTGTTGTCCTCCTTAGTTCATTATTTTCGGCTTTTGGTGATTTAATAAAGCCTTGATCGAAGAAACGATCGGGGCTTTTATATTTATTTCTTAATTTGCCATGACAATATTCCGCAAGTCGAAACCGAATTGAATATACTCATCCTCAGTTATTTGCCTCTCTGTTGTCAGGATGATTAACGCATGCCCTCGATAGGTGTTTCTGTAAGGGGGATGGAAATGGTTGTAATGGTTTTCGAAGAAGCCGCATTTTTTATAGAACTTTAATCGCTTGGAGGAAGTTTCATCCGTAATAGGATCGATCTCTAATAAGATAATCTTATTCAGGCGTTTATTAAAATCCTCCAGCAATAAACCGCCGTATCCTTGTCCCCTAAAGTTCTCATGAATGGCGAAATGTTCGATATATACATAGGTGCTAAAATCCCAGTATGAGATAAAGCCGATAAAGAGGTTGTCTTTCAGATAAGCCACTAGATGATAGTTGGGAGATTGGAAGGCCTGTTCTTGTTGTTCTTCTGTTCGCTGCTCAAATAGAGGGAAACTTGCCGTATATATTTGCTCAAAGGTAGGATAGAGAGGATCTTGCTTTCGCGTTATTTCTAGTATGTCCATATGACTTCGCTTTATTTTGATGCGAAGATAATAATCTAAAAACATTGTCATGTCATATTAAAGCTTTATTTTTGGATGATCTTATAATTAAGATATTGTATACGATGATAGCGTGGTTTCGTTATATATGTTTAATTGTTAGCCTTATAATCACCCTGCCGGAATTACTTTCGGCACAACGTCTGGTTTCTCAACGTCAAGAGGATGTAGAGGCTGGTCTTTTATATAACGAGAGCGTCTATATCCTATCTAATTATTCTTGTCTATCCTCCAATTCCCCGGAAAAACTTTCTTTGGACGAGTTGCTGCGGAAGCAGATCGAAGGCTTTTATTTCTATTTGAAGCGGGATACGGAGACAAATGTATTGCTACTAAGGAAACCTGATGGTACGTTTACCCCTTTTAGTGAGTCATTGGAAGCCATTAAGACGGCCTTGGATGCGGACTCCACTAAGGTTATGACGCTTTTCCTTGATTTCTATGTCGAGACGGAGCTGGAATCCTCTTTTAAGGAAATAGGCTTGATGGAGTATGTGCTTGAATATGATACGAAAAACGGATGGCCATCCTTGAAAAATATGTTGAGTTCCGGAAAGCGACTGGTCGTTTTCGAGGTTCAGAAACATTTGAACAGTCCTTCATGGTTGCATAATATGAGGGATTTCGTGGAGCATACGGACGCTGATTGGGGAAACCAACCGGAAGGGGTTGAGAGTTTTGATGAGCGGCTGAAAAAGAATTTGTCTTTATTTACCGGATATAAGTTCTTGGAGACTTCCCGGGGAAATAGTAATGATATCTCGGCTTTAGCCCGGCAGACACCCTATTTAATAGAATCGTTTAAAAGAGCGTGGATCCGGGATGGAAGGGTTCCTAATTTTGTCTTGGTAGATAAGTATTACGCATGGTTGGATGTCTCGTTGGTTACTTTCCGGAATTTCGATATCATTTACGGTGCGGTTACGAATAACAATGAGTTGCTTAACTACGTGAATTGGGATGGGATGTCTAATTATACGACGGGTAAATATTGCTTTCCGCTAGAGCCCGGAGCCGAGTTGATGCTTTCCCCGATCTCTCCGGGCTATCGGATAGAGCCGGCTACGGTTTATGTCTCCGGTACCCAAAGGAAGGCTTTCGCCGGCGATTTTAAGGCTAGACCTTTGCGGATTGACGAGGATATAGAGATTTATTTACCGTTTGAGGGCGATGAGAAAGATGGTTCGTCCAATCATAATCTCACGGTATCTAGGAATGTCGAGTTTATTCAGGACCCTATACGGGGGCAGGTCGCTTCCTTGGAGAATCAGGCCCGTGTGGATTTACCGACCGCTTCGGAACTTTATATGCGGGATCATGATTTCACTGTCGGCGTTTGGTTGAAAATACCTAAGTACCTGCCGGAGAAGGAGGATTATTGTATTCTGGGAGCTAAGAACAGTACTTATCAACAAGCGTTGCATCTGTTGATACGGAATCGGAAACCGTATATGGGATTCTTTAACAACGATCTGGTTGGTAACACGGAGATCGAGTCGGGCAAATGGTACAATGTCGTATGGCGGTATAATAAGCGGAATGGGGAGCAGGCTATATTCGTAAATGGAAAACTGGATGCGATCTCTTTTGATCGTCCGGCTTATCTGGGTAGTGATAGCTTATATGTTGGCTTCGTGAATTTCAGTCAGTCCTCGAACTTCGTGGGTGTGCTGGATAATCTTTGTATTTGGTCTCGTGTGTTGAGCGATAAGGAGATATTGGGATTGAGCAACCAGTTATTAGATTTACATATATCGAATGCGATTACTTGGTTGGATGTCCTTGGAATTGGGTTGATTTTGATGGCTTTGGTCTCGATAGCTTATCTAGGCTATCGGAAGGTGAAAGAAAAGCCAAGGCAGGATGAGGCTGATGCGGGAACGGTTGCGGAGGAGGGAATCGAGGAAGGAATCGAGGAGCCGGATCGTTCTTCGCGAGAGATGCCGGAGGAGATTGAGGAGGTTCCGGTTCTGCGCAATTATATCCGATTGTTTGGAGAGTTCTATGTGTTGGACCGGGATGGAAATGATATAACCTCTCTATTTACCCCCAAATTAAAACAGCTGTTTATCTTGATTATGCTTCACTCTTCCCGTGGAGGTTTCGGGATATCGAGCAAGGACTTGACACGGATGATTTGGGGGAATGACAACCCCTCGAAAAGTACGAAGAGCCTTCGAAGCGTATCTATATTGAAACTCCGGAAGATATTGGAACGTATCGATACGGTCGAGGTCCTATTTAACGCGAATCGATATATTCTCCAGCTTTCGGAAGATGTCTATTGCGATTATTTGGCTTGTTTGGATTGGCTGAAAGATAAACGGGTACGGACTCAGCCGGACTTTGAATATTTCTATGATATTATTAGCAAAGGAGAAGTGTTCAAAGGGGAATCGTTTGATTGGATGGATGATTTTAAAAGTTATATCTGTAATAGTACGGTGGATGTCTTGTCTCGCTTTATCGACACTTACTCGATCGAGGATGAGGCGGATCGGGTGATCCAGATAGCAGACCAGATCCTTCTGAACGATCCTTGCAACGAGGAGGCTTTGCTCTATAAGATCAAAGCCTTGATTTACCAGAACAACTTCAAATTGGCCCGTTATGTGTACGACCGCTTTTGCGCTTTATACCAAGAGATGTATGGCGAGGCTTTCCCCTCTTCTTTTGAGCAGGTCGTACCGTCTTCGCTGATGAGTCAGCAATCTCCCCAGTAATATTATAGTGTGCCTGCTCATTGGCAGACTGTGCCATCGCTATTGTCACACCTGTGCCATCGTTGTGGCAAGACCGTGCCACCGTTATGGCATGCCTGTGCCATCCGTGTGGCACTCCTCTGGCATTACAGTGACAAATGTATGCGCCCCACTGATAGCGATCCTTTCGAATAGGGAGGCAGGTGCTATGCCTCTGACTTATCGAAGATTTTTATAAATATTTCTTGATTTATTTATATTGCTGTTATTATGTGAATTATGCTTTGTGCGGATATGAAATTTGCCTTAAATTAGCCCTAGGTTAATGTCTTGTTTAGCGTTCGTTAACTGATGGTTTACTGCTCCTCCCTATATTCGCTCTCGTTGTTTCGCACGAGGAAGCGAGGACGCGAAGTTGTGTTTTACTATATATTTTTTCTTACGATGAATATCGTAAAGGTTGAAGTCTGTAAGGGCCTTTCTTCTAAGAGTTGATATTTATGTATAAACTGAATAGTTATGAGTAAAGATGTGAACAATGGTCAGTCCAGACGTGAGTTTCTAGGAAGATCGGTCGCTGCTTTGGCGGCCGCGTCTTTCCTTCCGAGTGCTTTCTCTTGTACGGGGAAGAGTGTGGCGGCTCCCGCTCCGGTTGATACGGCGGCGGAGGCAGGCAAGGTTAACTCGAAGTTCGGTGGCGTGCAAATCGGCACGATCACTTATAGTTGGCGTTCCATGCCGGGTGGATTGGAGAATATCATCAAGTATTGCCAAGAGGCGAATATCAGTTCCATCGAGTTGATGGGAGGTGATCTGGAAGCTTATTTAGGAGCTCCGGAGAATCCGATGATGAAATTCTTCCGTCAGCAAGCTCCTCAACCCGCGGCGAAACCGGGTGAGAAACCTGCGGCTCCTCGTCGGATGGGTCCCCCGAAGTTTACTCCGGAGCAGCAGGCTGAGATCGATAAATATAAGGAAGCGGTGAAAGCGTGGCGTCTCGGGTTGGATCTATCAAAGGTAGAAGGTGCCCGTAAGTTATTGAACGAAGCAGGAATATCGGCGCATATCGTGAAGATGGAACCTTCCCGTATGGGTTCGGACGAGGAAATCGATTATGCGTTCAAGGTAGCCAAGGCCATGGGCGCTAAAGCCGTGACGGACGAGATTAATTTGGAGACGGCGAAAAGAGTCGCTCCATTTGCCGAGAAGCATGGGATGTATATGGCTTTCCATAATCATATGCAATATGCCGAAGAAGGGTTTAGTTGCGATCCGATCTTAGCGGTCTCTCCTTCTATTATGTTGAATTTTGACGCAGGCCACTTCTTTGGCTCTACAGGTATCCACCCGAATGAGATGATCAAGAAATATCATGATCGGATCTATAGTATCCACTTGAAAGACAAGACGGGGCCTACGACAGGGGACCAGCCGAATACGAATCAAGTATGGGGACAAGGGGAGATGCCGTTGGAAGACGTGCTCTTGTTGATCAAACAAGAGAAATGGCCTATCTATTGCGATATAGAACTGGAATATGATATCAAGCCTTGGTCTGACTCCGTGAAAGAGGTAGGCACTTGCGTGAAATATGCTCGACAAATATTGATGTAGATTATAGAATGTTGTCTTTGGTATGTCATTAATAGGTATAACGAAAGGGCCGGTTCCTGATGGAGCCGACCCTTTATTTTTCATTTATTGATCTCTTTTACCAAATTGGGCGCGCACTTAAAATGGACAATGGTTCTGGGGATCAACATTAAAGTCTCTCCGCTTTTCGGGTTTCTAGCCAACCTGCTTGTCTGCAAGCGGGGAGTATAAACACCGAAACCCTGTATACATACCTTTTCTCCGGCTCTCGTTTTCTCTAAGATGATGTTATTCAGTTCTTCCAATATGTACCGGATTTCTTCTTTGTCATTACCGACTCTTTTCGATAATTCCTCGATTAGCTGACTTTTATTCATATCGTATTATTTTTTGAGAAGTTTGTTCTTTGCTCTGTTGTTAAATATTTTTTCCTGTATTGCAAAGGCGATAAGCCCGTGTGCCTCCGAAAGAAGCGTCCCAACGAGGATTGGTTCGAGAACTGCGTCTTCTCAACAATCTCTTGGATATTCAAGGTAGAGTTGGTGAGTAATCCTTTTAATTCTAGGATCATATATTCCGTAATCCAATCTTTGGCGGATTTGCCGCTTACCTCCTTAACAACCATGGTCAAGTATTTAGGGGTGATGCATAGAGAGTTCGCGTAGAACGTCACGCTTCTGTTCACTTTGTAATTACTCATGACCAATTGAAAGAATTTGTGGGTCAGTTCTTTCTTGTGTACATCTATCGTTGCCGTACTGTCTAAAGAATTGACTTTATAATGGTTATATATATCAAGGAATAATATGCGAAGTAAGAGTATAACCGACTCTCTTCGATACTGGTTTTCCGGATCGACGGCTTTTCTTATAAGTAATTCAAAGAAGTCTACAAAGGAAAGAGTTTCCACGTCTTCCATCTTGAAATAGTAATGTTGCCTCATATAGAAAAAGAAATGTGGCGAGAAACGACTGATACCGCTTAATATATCAGTATAAAAGGATTCCGTGATCGTGAAATATCTGATTTGGAAATCTACGCTAACGTCCGTTAATGCGACCAATTGCCCCGGCAAGATGATGATGAGCTCTTTAGGGGTTATAATGTGCTTGTTGGAATAGATATCAATTTTAGCGTTTCCTTTTACACAATAGATGACAATCCCTAATCTTATATAAGAAGGGTAAGTGGTAATAGGGAGTTCTTTGGAAAGTGTAAAGATCTTGAAGTCCTTCTCCAAAGAATAATCAATACCACTATTCGGCTCAACTATTTTTTTAATATTTCCCGACATTCTTTTTGTCTATGTTTCTTATGTAAAATTATAACTTCGTCTTTTACTATATTTATCTAGTGGTTGTTTGGTATAATATTACAGAAATATAGGTCTCGTTTTGGCGTTTTTTAAAGTTTGGTTTAAATGATACCTTGAAAAATAACCGCTATTGGATGTTTTTGTTTGTAGGTCTAATACTTTTTTGCAAATACGGTTGAGGTGATGTTAGGGATAACTTGTATTCTCAGGGCTGTGCGAGCTGGATGGAATATGTGTTAGGAAATATTAGTAATTCAGGTTAAGGACAAGCGTGCGAGACAAGAACGGGAAGGATTGCCTCGCACGACAGGCTTAGGTCGTCTTTTAGATAAACTTGAGTATATCTTCTGCCTTTTCCGCTATATGATCGGGTGCGTATTTCTCTAATTCCGTACGAGGGCGAAAGCCCCATGTTACCCCACAGGAGGTCACTTTGCTGTTGATGGCGGTTTGCATGTCTACGTCCGAGTCACCGACATAAAGAGCGTACTCTTTGGATATGCTCGCTCGTTCTACGATCTCATTGACGATACTGGGATCTGGCTTCGCCTTTACTCCTTCACGCTGTCCGAGAACCTCCGTAAATTGTATGGAAGGGAAGAAATGGGCGATGAGCTTACGGGTAGCGGCTTGATATTTATTAGAAGCGACCGCCAGTTTTATCCCTCTTTCCTGCAACAAGGCTAATAACTCAGGGATACCGGGGTAGGGAACGCTGCGATCTGTGTTATGCAGATCGTAATGCTTCAAGAACTCTTCCCTTACCTTTAGTATATTCTCTTCCGTCTTTTCACCTTCGGGTAACGCACGTTCGAATAATTTGTTGATGCCGTTTCCTACGAAGAAGTTATACTCCTTTACGTCATGTGTCGGAAAGCCGTTTTGCCGCAACGCATGGTTCGTGCTATGGGCTAAATCCGCGATCGTATTTAATAATGTTCCGTCAAGATCGAATATTACTAACTTTTTCATTTTAGTTTTCTGGCAAAATTAATGGAATGTAGAGATATACTTTCTCTTTCGACTGATAAAATAGATGAACCGATTTAAAAATAGATAAAAGTATTAGGTCATATATAAGATATTTGTATCTTTAGGACAGGAATAGAAATCCTTTGTAATATATTGTATAACCTAAAATTGGAACATCATGGGAAAGAATCAATTAATTCACGGGAATGAATTTCATTTGCTGAAACAAGCTGAGATTCATAAAGCTACAGGTAAATTAGTCGAGTCACTAAACTTGGCAGCCGGTTCTACGGGAGGTTTTGATATTTATAAAGTTGTAGAGGCTTATTTTACGGATTTAGAGAAAAGAAAGGAGATCAATGATTTGTTGGGTATTTCCGAGCCATGTGAGACACGTGTCACGGAAGAATGCTTTTCTTAAATAAGCCGCAGTAGGAATAACATAGAAAAAGGAGATACCTGAATCAGATATCTCCTTTTATTATATCTCAAAGAAGAATCAATTACTTACCAGAAAGTTTTTCTTTCAAAGCAGCCAATTCCTCGATGTCACCTAATGTAGTCTTTTCAACCGGACCGGTTACCATTCCAGATTCCTCTTCTTTTTTACCACCACGTTTTGAGGATGCCTTCTTTTCAGAAGTTGCCTTAGCGCCTTTTTGCTCATCTTCAAAGATGCGGCTGTGAGAAAGGATGATACGTTTAGCTTCCTTGTTGAACTCGATTACCTTGAATGAAAGTTTCTCATCTACTTGAGCTTGAGAACCATCTTCTTTTACAAGATGCTTCGGAGTAGCGAAACCTTCTACGCCGTAAGGCAAAGAGATAACGGCACCCTTATCCAATACTTCGATGATTGTACCTTCGTGGATAGAACCAACCGTGAAGATTGTCTCGAATACATCCCAAGGATTCTCTTCCAATTGCTTGTGGCCTAAGCTTAAGCGACGGTTTTCCTTATCGATTTCCAATACTTGAACCTCGATCTCTGCTCCGATCTGAGTGAATTCAGACGGATGTTTGATCTTCTTCGTCCAAGACAAGTCAGAGATGTGGATCAAGCCGTCAACACCTTCCTCGATTTCTACGAATACACCGAAGTTTGTGAAGTTACGAACCTTAGCCGCATGACGAGAACCTACCGGGAAGCGCTCCTCGATGTTTTCCCAAGGATCAGCCTTCAATTGCTTGATACCAAGAGACATCTTACGCTCGTCACGATCCAAAGTCAAGATTACGGCCTCGATCTCGTCACCAACCTTCATGAAGTCTTGAGCGGAACGCAAGTGCTGTGTCCAAGACATCTCTGAAACGTGGATCAAACCTTCTACGCCCGGAGCGATCTCGATGAATGCGCCATAGTCAGCCATAACGACAACTTTACCCTTAACCTTGTCACCAACCTTCAAGTTCGTATCCAAAGCATCCCATGGGTGCGGAGTCAATTGCTTCAAGCCAAGAGCGATACGTTTCTTCTCGTCGTCGAAGTCCAAGATAACAACATTGATCTTCTGGTCAAGCTGAACGATTTCTTCCGGATGAGAAACACGTCCCCAAGAAAGGTCTGTGATGTGGATCAAACCGTCTACGCCACCCAAGTCGATGAATACACCGTAAGAAGTGATGTTTTTGACAGTTCCTTCCAATACCTGTCCTTTCTCCAATTTGGAGATGATATCTTTCTTCTGTTGTTCCAACTCAGCCTCGATAAGAGCCTTGTGAGATACAACAACATTCTTGAATTCTTGATTGATCTTAACAATCTTGAATTCCATAGTCTTACCTACAAATACATCGTAGTCGCGGATCGGCTTCACATCGATCTGAGAACCCGGCAAGAACGCTTCGATACCGAATACGTCAACAATCATACCGCCCTTCGTACGACATTTGATGTAACCTTTGATAATTTCGTCTTTTTCAAGAGCCTCGTTAACACGATCCCAAGAACGTGTAGCGCGTGCTTTCTTGTGTGAAAGGATCAATTGTCCTTTTTTGTCTTCTTGGCTCTCGATGTAAACCTCTACCTCGTCACCAATCTTTAAATCCGGGTTATAACGGAACTCGGACATAGGAACAACACCGTCAGATTTGAAACCGATGTTTACAACAACCTCACGTTTGTTCATAGAAGTAACGGTACCCATAACCACTTCTTTGTCTTTTACCGTGTTCAGGGTCTCGTCATACGTTTTTACAAGATCGTCCTTGCTTACTTCGGTGTAAGTCTCGCCTTGCTCGAAAGCGTCCCAGTTGAAATCTTCAACCGGCTGGATGTTTTTTAAATTTTCCATTCTTTAATTGTTAATACTAAGTTTGTTTTAATTAGTAAGTTAGACTTTATGTTGTCATCTCTCAAAAATCGGGGCAAAGGTAATGCTTTTTTTCTGATTGACAAGAGTTTTGAGGGGTAAAAACATTCATTTGGGCCGTGTTGGCTGTAATTACGGAAAACTGTTGATTTTTATTGATATTTATTTTGTAAGTTTGCGAATTGTAAGCGATAAATCAATGAGTAGAGGATTTTTAAGAAAGTCCAGCGTCAATACTTTTATAGGAATAGTGTGGATTTTGTTTGCGGTGGGCACAAGTGCGCAGAATGCCGTGAGTAAATTTCGTGCGGATAGCATACGCCAATCTTTATCACGTATCCAAAAACCTCAGGATAAGATACCCCTTCTTAAAGAATTAATCGGCTTGTACTGGCAATTGCCGGAGGAGGTGCCAGCGTTGAAAGAGATAATCGATATCGCGATGCCTTTGGATTCCATCGGGATCGTATACGATGCGATGGCTGGCTTGAGTCGTTATTATTATAATGTAGAAAATAGGGATAGCCTATTATATTGGGTGGGGCAATTGGATTCGTTGGCCTCAAAAAGGCATGAGAGTCCCAGAGGGTTGTTTTTATCCGGTAGCTTGGTTTGTCAGGATTATCTATGGTCCGGCAATTATGAGCTGGCTATGGACAAGGCCATGCAATATCTGGATTTGGCCCGGGAAAGTAAGAACGATTACGGCCTGCTACGGGCTTATCGCGATCTAGGGATGGTGTACCAGCGGATTAAGAAAGACAGTGACGCGGTAGAGATCTTCGGGAAAGGCCTGCACTTATTGAAAGGGGAGAAGGCGAATCCTGCTTTCCGGATTATGTATTTGTCTAATATGTTGGAATCTACCCTGCTATTAGGACGTTTGTCCGAGTCGGAGGCGCTCTTGAAACAGTATGATCATTTATTGGATTCCTTGGAAAGGAAGTATAATGGGGAGGGAAAGATTTTTCCGGTAAAACGTCATCGTTGCTTGATGAGTTGCTATTATTGCGAGCTGTATACCATGAAAGGGAATTCGGGAAAGGCACAGGCGTATTTGGATCAGGCGACCGCTTATTTGGATAGTTCTTTTGGGAATAGGGTGGAGGCTCAATATCTCCGGACAAAATCATTTTATTATTGGAAGGAGAAAGATTATAGGCATGCGTTGTCCGCTGTCAATCTGGCTTTAAAGATCAATCGTGATCTGGATAAGTTGGAGATGAAGAAAGCGATATTGCAATCATCCGGCCAATTGCAAGAGGCGGTCACTATCTATGAGGAGATCATCAATAAGACGGAGACGATCAACACGGATGCCTTCGACCGGCAAATCGAGCAACTCCGTGTATTGAATGACTTGAATGACCTGGAAAAGCAAGATCGGGAGTTGAAGCTGAAATCGGAGCAAGAAGCTTTGAAGCAGAAGCAGATTGTCGTATCTATCGGTCTTCTATTGGTCTTGATGGGCCTACTCTATATGTTGTGGCGTATTTATATGCATACTAAGAGGTTGAGAAATGAGTTGCTTCAGGAGAAAGACTCCTTGATCGCTTCGGAGAAGCAACTGCGGGTCGTGACGAAAGAGGCGGAGGCGGCGAACAAGAAGAAAAGCGCCTTTATCGCCAATATCAGCCATGAGGTGCGTACGCCGTTGAACGCCATTGTCGGGTTCTCGGAATTATTGGCGAGTAGCGAGTATAGCGAGGAGGAGAAGATCCGGTTTGCCGGGGAGGTGAACCATAGTTCCGAGCTGCTATTGAATCTGGTGAACGATGTCCTGGATTTATCCCGTTTGGAATCCGGCAAGATCAAGTTCAGCGTGAAGCCAAACGATCTGGTCGCCTGTTGCCAGAGGGCGTTGGATTCGATTCGCCATCGGGTGAAGCCCGGGGTCCGATTGACGTTTACTCCCTCGCTTGAATCTTATACCTTGAATACGGATGCCTTGCGTTTGCAGCAGTTGTTGACAAATTTGTTGTCGAATGCCGCTAAATTCACTTCCGAGGGAGAGATTAATCTCTCATTTGCCGTGGATGAGAGCAAAGGTGAGGTTCGTTTCTTCGTTACGGATACGGGCTGTGGAATCCCTGAGGATAAGTGTAAGAAGATATTCGAGCGTTTTGAGAAATTAGACGACTTTGTTCAAGGTACCGGTTTGGGACTTTCTGTTTGCCAGATCATCTCGGAACAGCTTAAAGGTTCTTTATCCGTAGATGTCTCTTATAAGGGCGGTGCCCGGTTTGTCTTTATACATCCAACGAATTTAATTGAAACCCCTATATGAGGCTGATGAATCTATTCGATAACGGGATATCCATACGTATAGGGGTGGTTATTATGATCTCCCTTGTATTTTGCGGCTCGATGAAATCTTCCACGCCTCCTCCCGGCAAGGATCGTTTAACAGAGATCGACAGCTTGGAGAAGGTATTACCGGGCTGCCCGACGATAGCGTCTACTTTACCCATATTGCAGCGGTTGGCTTTGCTTTATCGGCAAGAGCCCAAAATGAAAGATTATTATCAACGTCTTTATGAGAACGCAATGGCGGTGGATTCCATATCTATCGCATATAGAGGATTGAAAGGTATGGCCGAGTATTATTACAATCAGTCTAAGCGTGATAGTTTGGTCTATTGCTGTAATATCGTAGATTCTATGGCGAAGGCCCGCCATGAATATCCGTATGTCTTGTTTGAGGTGAAGAGTTATTCCAGTCAAGATCTCCTTTGGCTAGGGAATTATGAGTTGGCAATGAGTGAGGCGATGGATCTGTATCGGTTGGCGAGCAATCTGAATCATAAATACGGCTTGCTTCGCTGTTCGGAGACTTTAGGGCTGATTTACCAACGTATCCGTAGGGATAGCGATGCCGTAGTCTCTTTTCAGGAAGGTTTGGATTTATTGAAGGATATAAAAGATGTTCCCGATATCATGGATACTAAAATCCGGTTAACTTCTTATCAATTGGAAAGTAGTGTCCGAACGAAACAATATACGTTGACGGAACGAATCTTGGAACAATATAAAGCCCTGCTGGATGAGCAATATGAGATTAATCAAGAAAAAGGTGATGTTTTGCTACTAGAGCGGGAGTATTGGCTGCTTTATTCTTTTTACACGAGCTTTTATCTTTCGAAAGGAGATTTGGCAAATGCCAAGAAAGCGTTGGATAAAGCCTCTTCCTATGTCGGCAATAGTTTGGTAGAGGAGGACTATGCGATCAATACTTATCTAGCGGTTAAGGCTCGTTATTATAAGGCGGCTGGAGATATCCCGTTGGCACTGCGTTATATAAATGAAGTGTTGGAGACAGAGCGATTACCCGAAGATATTCAGTTCAAGGCGGATATCTTAAAGGAGCAGGGCCGACTCGAGGAGGTTATGGCTCTATATGATGAACTTTATAGAACGCTGACGAAAAGGCGGGGAACTTCTTTTCTTCGGCAGGTAAATCAATTGCGGGCCTTGCATGAGTTGCACGAAAAGGAATTGAAAGAAACAGAGTTGGAGGAGGCCGGGCAACGTATCGCCCGGAAACAAGATTTGTTGATCTTTATCCTATCCATATCGGTCGTGTTATCGATCCTCCTCTATATCTCGTTTTTATACTACCGCCATCTACGATCCTTGAAAAACCAATTACAGCGAGAGAAAGACTTGCTTTTGGAATCCCAAAGACGATTGATGAAGGAGAAAACCCGTGCGGAAGAGGCCAGCCTGATGAAAAGTGCTTTTCTCGCTAATATGAGCCATGAGATCCGGACCCCGTTAAATGCGATCGTAGGTTTCTCCAGTTTGCTGGTGGAACCTTCTACCGATGCGAAAGAGCGGGAGGAATATTCGTCTATCATCCGGAATAATACGGATTTGATGTTGAATCTGGTAAACGACGTATTGGATTTATCCCGGATGGAGACCGGAGACCTTCATTTCAATATCAAGGATTATCCGCTTTTGGAGTGTTGCCAAATGGCATTGGAGAGTGTGCGCTACCGGATGCCGGATAGGGTTAAATTGACTTTTTCTCCCGCTGGGGAACCAATCGTGGTACATGTAGATAATCTGCGCCTGCAACAACTGTTGACAAACCTGTTGACAAACGCCGCTAAATTTACGGAGAAAGGTGAGATTAACCTATCGTTCCAACTTGCGCCGGATCGGGAAAAGGTATACATAGCCGTTACGGATACGGGTGCCGGTATTCCCCTTGAAAAACAAGCTGCGGTATTCAATCGCTTTGAGAAGCTGGATGATTACAAACCCGGTGCGGGTTTAGGACTTTCTATCTGTCTTTTGATCGCCGAGCGGCTGAATGGTTCCTTGTCCATAGATTCCTCGTATACGGACGGAGCTCGCTTCGTGCTTATCCTTTCTTGTGAAATAGATTCCTCAATTTATAATCCGCCAATAGAAGTATGAGCGTGATGGCCCCTATGTATAAATAGAAAGCCAAGGCCGATGTGCTTATCGTGGGGACGGCTATCTTGGGTATCTCCATATATACGAAAGATACGATCGCAAGGGAAATCATGATAAGCGAGGCCACGATCGCCGCTAACAGGCTGAACCGTTCGTCACGTTTCTTCGCCTTTGCGGACTCAAGCATGATTTGTCGCATTACGTTCGAACGGAACGAGGCGGGAAGCTCCTCCTCCGGTATGCGTTTGAATAAATCCCCCAATAAATCGGGTTGTTCCTTATTTGTGTTTATCTTACTCATGATCCATTCCTTTTAATAATACAAACAATTTTTTTCGGATGCGATGTAGCTTGACTTTAATATTCGAGGCGGTCAAGCCGGTGATAGAGACCAGTTCTTCTATTGTCTTTTCTTTCCAATAAAAGAGCAAGATCAAGGCCCGTTCGTCCGGTAGAAGTTGTTCAAGGGCGACTTCCAATCTTTGAACCTGTTCCGTGGATTCGGTTTGTCCGAACAGGTTCGTGACCTCCTCCTCCGATACGTTTTCAAGTGTAGTCTCCTCAATCGCTAGAAACTCATATCTCTTCTTCCTGACCGATGATATCGCCGTGTTATAGGCAATCCGGTAAATCCATGTGGAGAAACTACAATCCCCTTTGAATGAGGCGAGGTTTTTGAATACCTTCATAAACGTATCTTGCGCCAACTCCTCAGCCTCCTCTTGGCTTCGTACCACTTTGAGGATCAACGAGTGAATCGGACGGCTATACTTGTCCAAAAGGCAAGCGAAACATGCCACGTCCCCTGCTTGTATCCTTTGTATGTAATATGTATCGGTATACAATTCCATTGTACTTAATGGACGCAAGCCGGGCAAATAGGTTACAACTTGCGGTAACAAAAATAAAAAATATTTTTCAGCCCGGAGGTGTAACCTATGGGAAACTGTTGCGTCAAATTAGCAAACAAGATGAATGAATCAATTAAAATTATACAGTTATGATGGATTTTATTTCTGTTCCGCTAGTTGTCGGAATCGTTTGTGCAGGTATTTACGGATTATTTGAGTTGTTTGTTCGTAGGAGAGAACGTTTGGCGATTATCGAGAAGATCGGTGATAAACTGGATGCCTCTGCTTTCGATGGCAAATTGGGACTGCCTAACTACATGCGAAACTTCTCGTTCAGTAGCTTAAAGGCCGGGTGCCTTTTGGCGGGAATCGGATTAGGTTTGTTGGTAGGCTTTATTATTAATATGTGTATGGCGACAAATTCTTATTATGATGATGGTTGGTACAGGCATGAGGTAGCGGGTACGGCTTATGGGGCTTCGGTTCTTTTGTTCGGGGGAATCGGCTTGATAATAGCCTTCGTCATTGAGCTGAAACTAGGTAAGAATAATAAATAGCCATAGGCTTGCCTGTATAGACGTAGCGTGCTGCATGCAGCACGCTACGTCTATACTACAGGTAGATCTCCCCGAAGAATTCAGGACAATGGAAATTAGGCTCGGGAAGGTCGATCGGACTCCAACTTACGAAATGCGGATTCATTGTCTCATCGGCGCATTTATAGAAGTTCCCTAGTATTTTCTCCGGCAGATTACTAGGATCTAACCCCATCAACTTGAGTGGTATGACTACGATCAAGTTCCATGTATGAATACCTTTAATCTCCTCGAATGCCCTTCTTCTCACGGATGGGAGTCTTATGATGCTTTTATACTCTTCTTGCGAAAGCGACGTCTTGATATCCCGTGAGGTACGGCGGGCGGCATCGCAAGTCCCGATACAATTAAACTCGAAATTCATATAATGCGAGTCACCTTCCTTTTTCATGAAGAACTCCACGCAACTATCCTTATGGACCGAGGAATTGTCCATCTCATAAGACGCCTTTAGCGAATTACCCTGCACGCTATATCGTATATATAGATTTTTCTCTGTCCGAGCTATATTAAAAGCGGTGATCGGCTTATATGGATACTCATGCCAATTGGCATGGGTGAGGAACTCACGTTGGGATTGCACCTCAAGAATCGGTTCTATGGATGTTATATCGAGTACATCCAGAACGGGGATAACAGGAACTTTCAGTCTTTTCATTTTAACTATAGATTTGAAGTAAAGGCCATTGTAAGTAGGAGGTCAATAAAACCGATAGGGCACCGATAATAGACAATACGATAATGACAGAGCCCACGATCCGGTTCAGTAACCAAATGCCTCTAACGTTGAACCATTTTCTCAGTTTTCCAATAATATATGTTATGCCGAACCACCAAAGAACGGCCCCTAACCCTATGCAAACAATGCCCAATACCAGCAGCCAAAACGAATGTTTAGGCAGCACGAAACCAAACCGGGCGAATAATCCGATATAGAGCAAGACGATTAACACGTTGCTAAAGGTAAGTAGAAAAGCTGTAATAAAGTCTTGGGTGAACGATAATTTTTTTTCTCGGTGTTTCTTTAGGTTCCGTACCGGGTTGCTTTGGAAGATATAATACCCGAAAATGCCGAGAACGATACTTCCGATCAATTGCAGGGGCGCTTGGTTCGCTTCCACGAAATTGACCACAACTCCCATGCCCAGACAAGTCAGTGCCGCATAAATCACGTCGGATAGAGCGGCCCCTAATCCGGTGACGAACCCGTGCCAACGTCCTTTATTTAGTGTTCTTTGTATACAGAGCATACCGATGGGGCCCATGGGGGCCGAAACCAATACGCCTATAATGATTCCTTTACTAACGATTCCTAGCATTAAGTTGAGTCTCTTCTAGTTTCTCGGGCAAAGATACATCCATTCTGCGATAAAAAAAAGGTAAAAAACGTAAGAGACTGTAGGGACGAGGCTCGCTCGTCCCTTATTTCGGGAGATTGGGACTGTACAATAGGGTCGTATCGAGAGTCATCAATTTACCGTCTTTCACGAATGAGTCTCCTCGCTCGGACAGGTGTTCTGCCATCGCCTCGCGTAGTTCGGACAACTTATTCTGATAGGCTGCGTCATCCCCGGAAGTGTCGCACCCAGACCGATTCCGAGGGATGACTTAATGAAGTTTCTTCTTTCCATTATTTAGCCTTGATTGTGTGATCCCGAACTCCTTTTAAGATTCCCTGCAATTGGAAAACGATCTCCGGATGTTGCAAGGCCTTGTTTCCTTCCTCGTAGACCTTCGTCATGTCGTATAACTGAGGCTCGGGGGAATATCCGGTCTCAATCTTCTCATATTCCATGATAGCGGAACCTACGCTCGGCTCGATATATTTCCAATCTTTCGTACGGACGGAAAGTGCCTTATTAAGCGCTTGCTCGATTACCCACGGGCGGTCTTCCTTGCTTTTCCCGATCCAAGTATCCAGATAATCATAGCTATCCGGCGCGCTTCCTTCCGGAAGACGGGAATTCGTCAGTGAGGCAAGGGAGGCGAACCAGTCGATCTGGCTCACTAGCGCATCTGATACGGCGGCTTGCTTGATCTCCTTTGGCCAATGTACGATAGCCGAGATACGCGTTCCCCCTTCGAAGGCACTGTATTTATTACCTCTAAGCGGTCCGGCGGGTTTATGATCGCCTAGTAGCTCCACGGCCCGGTCCGCGTAACCATCGTCTACGACAGGTCCGTTGTCGCTTGACAAGATGATCAAGGTGTTTTCCGTCAATCCCATCTCATCCAATGTTTTCATCAATTGGCCTACGCTCCAGTCGAATTGCTCGATAGCGTCGCCCCTCACGCCCATCGGGTTCTTTCCCCGGAAACGGTCGTGCGGGAAGCGGGGTACATGCACGTCGTTCGTGGCGAAATACATGAAGAAAGGCTTCTCTTTATTCTCCTTAATAAAATCGATGGCGTGTGTCACGATAGAATCGGCGATATTCTCGTCTTTCCAAAGCGCCTTGCCGCCACCTTTCATGTAACCGATACGGCTGATTCCGTTTACGATGGATTGGTCGTGCCCGAAACTAGGCTTCTGGTTGTATAATAATTCCGGATTATCTTTTCCGGTCGGCTCTCCGGGAAAGTTCTTCTGGTAACTGACATAGATCGGGGCATCCGGATCGTAGTTCGCCACCTGCCCGTTCTCGATGAATACGCAGGGTACGCGGTCTGCCGTCGCCGCCATGATATAGGAATAATCAAATCCCAGATCGCCAAGGGCGGTGGGGAGTGGGGCGTTCCAGTCTTGCTCGCCCGCTTTGTCTCCTAGGCCAAGGTGCCATTTGCCGATAGCGGCCGTGGCGTATCCCGCGTTCTTGAACATATCGGCTATCGTATAACGCTCCGGTCGTATGATCATTCCGGCGTTTCCCGCGGCGATGTCCGTTCCCGGGCGGCGCCATGCGTACTCTCCGGTTAGCATGGAATATCGGGAGGGCGTACTGGTAGAGGCGGTCGCGTGAGCGTTGGTGAAGCGGATACCGTTCTTGGCGAGCCGGTTGATATTCGGGGTTTTCACTTGCGTGCCGTCGTAGCATTCCAAGTCTCCATATCCCAAGTCATCCGCATAGATGAACAATACGTTTGGCGTTCTAGGTGTAATGTCTTGTCTCTGTTGGGCTTTTGCGATACCGGCTGTAAGAAGCGAGGCACCGATCCCTACGATAAGTGTTGATTTCATGTTGTTTATTATTTAGATGTTCTTGTTGTGTATCTGCGATTTCTTATTCATGGCATGTTCTATGGACATTAATTGAATTATATACAAAAATAACCAAATTATTTCAGAATAAGGGTAACCACACCAAAATATCTATGAGATGGAGCTTAGGAAGAAATGCTTTTTGGTTCTGGTTAAAAGGGGGGCTTATCGTATATTTTCATGTACGCTCTTGCTCCTTATCGTATGATGCTGTAAAAAGTCGTACGTGTTTCCCGAAAAACATGTACGACTTTTTACAGAAACACGTACGTGTTTTGCGAAAAAGATAATCACGTTTTTAAAGCATTAATGTTCAATTGTTTATATATTCGTTCCATTTATGTACTTATTGTATTGAATTTGTCTTGGAATACAGTGTGTTCTTTCATTAGAAAATCCGCTTTTCATCTTTGTAAATGGTTCATCAAAAAGGATATAATCTCATTGATTATAGCTATCTTTGCTACCTATAAGAAAATTTCTTGTATTTATTTGACTGACAGGTTGTAATTGAGAAGTAATAAGTTGTTGGTAATGATTTGGTGAAAGTCAAGTTGCACTAATAATCTATGCTTTGCTTACATTCAAACACACTCTATGCAAATATAGAAGAGATTTTGTTAATAACCAAAATATTCAGAAGTATTATAACGGAGACCAAGAATCCTTTTCTGTCTCTGCTATAATTTAAGATTTAGACTATTTCTTTTTTCTCTTATTTGTATTCAGTTTTTGA
>OMCD01000522.1_pt1 | contig 27152 bp, 25 predicted proteins | sample 1674171 | NCBI WGS metagenome assembly OMCD01 (sample SAMEA103958149, study PRJEB25191) | human gut metagenome | biome: human-associated habitat [ENVO:00009003]; feature: intestine environment [ENVO:2100002]; material: feces | place: Germany | collected 2013/2015
ACCGGAAAGCGCTCTGTAAAGGCAAAGCCGCGGGCCGGGCATGCCCGGCCCCTACTTCTCTATATCCCCACTATGCAGATGTGATTATAAATGTCAACCTTGCAAAGTGTAAAAACCTGCAGCGTTTCAGCCCGCGTATTTTGTCACCCCCAAGTCTTGGATAAACGCGCACACTGTGGTACAATATGTAAGAAAGAGCAAACTTCCCATAACCAAAGGACGTCACCATGAAACAAGGCAATTTGAATATACGCTGCACCGAAGATTACGCGGTGCTGTACTGGGATAAACCCGCCGCCGCGCCCAGCGGGGCGGAATACACGGTCTCCCTGAACGGTGAGGCCGTTGGCCGCACAGACCGCACCCATTTTACAATAGAGGGGCTGAGCTACGGCAGTGCCTTCCGGGTGGACGTGGTCAGCGGCAGCTACTGCATCGGCTCGGCCACGCTGCAGTTCGGCAGGGAAAAACGCCGCATCGACATTACCGCCGCGCCCTACTTCTGCAAGGGCGACGGCCACATCCTGAACACCGACAATTTACAGCGGGCCATCAACGACTGCGGCGCGGACGATATTCTGTACGTGCCGGCGGGCGATTTCCTGACCGGCGCGCTGCGGCTGCACAGTGATCTGGAAATTTATCTGGCCAAGGGCGCGGTCCTGCAGGGCACAACGAACATTCACGACTATTCGCCCCGCATCCCCAGCCGGTTTGAGGGCACCGAGATGCGCTGCTACTCAAGCCTTTTGAACGCGGGCGACATGAACCACAAGACCGGTCCGAACTGCCGCAATATCATCATCCGCGGCAGGGGCACGATCTGCGGCGGCGGGCAGGAACTGGCCCGCAAGATCATTGAGGACGAGCGCGCCCGCATCAAGAGTTTTCTAGACGACAATCGGGAGCTCGTCGAAAGCTGCGAGAACAGCGACACGATCCCGGGCCGCGTCCGCCCGCGGCTTATCAATTTAAGCAACTGTGAGAACGTCTGGATCAGCGGTATCACGCTGAAAAACGGCCCGTCCTGGAACGTCCACATGATCTACTGCGACGACATCCAGACCGACCACTGCACCTTTGTGTCCGAGGGCGTCTGGAACGGCGACGGCTGGGACCCGGACTCCTCGACGAACTGCACCTTATTTGCGTCGGAGTTCTCCACGGGGGACGACGCTGTCGCCATCAAGAGCGGCAAAAACCCCGAGGGCAACGAAATCAACCGTCCCTGCGCGCATATCCGGGTGTTTGACTGCCGCAGCGACTGCGGCCACGGCATCTGCATCGGCAGCGAGATGAGCGGCGGCGTGGAGGACGTGCAGATCTGGGACTGTGATCTGGCAAACTCGCTGTCCGGCATCGAGATCAAGGCCACGCCCAAGCGCGGCGGCTATGTGCGCGGCGTGACCGTGCGGGACTGCATCACGCCCCGCGTCATGCTGCACAGCGTACCGTACAATGACGACGGTGTGCCCGCCGGTGCCCCGCCGAAGCTCGAGCACTGCTTCTTTGAGCGGCTGACCCTGACCGCCGAGGTGCTGGACCATGACCGCAGCCGACACGATGCCGCCCCGATCGAGATCGCGGGCTTTGACAAGCCGGGCTATGAGGTCGAGGACATTGTCTTTAAGGATATTACCATCACCAAGCCGTCCGTCGTCCTGCCGCTGGGGCTGTGCAAGGGTGTGACGCTAAGCAATCTTGCGTGCGTGAAGGAATAAGCCTAAGGCCTCCCTTTGACAAGGGAGGCCTTTCTCCCCACTTTATGAACAAATCTTAAAACTTCCTTACACCCTCTTGCACCGCGGTGCAGGAGGGTGTATTATTATCATGTTTTAATAATTAACGCAAGCCAACTATTAACAGGAGGTGTTCACCGATGGGCACTGAAACCCCTTATCTGAGCGGGGTGTTCCGCTTTGTGGCGCGGCTGCACACACTGTCCAGGCGCGGGATGCGCATGGCACTGGCCGGGCAGCCCAAATGCCGCTATGGCATGCTGCAAAGTCTGTACAATCTCATTGAGCAGCACGGCTGCGACGGCGCGATCTATGTCTCGGACATTGCGCGGCAGATGCACCAGCCTATGCCGGCGATTTCCCGCGGGCTGCGTCAGATGGAGCAGGACGGCCACATCGTCCGCGAGACCGACCCAAAGGACCGCCGCAAGACGCTGGTGCGCATCACCCCGGCAGGGGAGCGCGCCCGCAAAACCAATGAGCAGGCCATGAACGACTACTTTGCCCGCATCATGGCGCGGCTGACCCCGGAGCAGCTGGCGCAGGCCAACGCCGTAAAGGACGCTCTGCTCGCCGCCATCGAGGCCGAGAACGCCGCTATGAAAACCGATTTGAAAGGAGAACCCCCGCATGACGAAAATTTTTAAGCAGCTGGGGCGGCACTGGGCGGCCTGCCTGGCCGTCGTTGCGCTGCTCATCGTGCAGGCATACTGCGATTTAAGCCTGCCCGACTACACAAGCAAAATTGTGGACACCGGCATCCAGCAGGGCGGCATTGAAAGCCCCGTGCCCGACACCGTCCGCAGCACAACGCTGCAGGCGCTCGAGCTGCTCATGTCCGAGGACGACGCCGCACTGGCGGACGAAGCCTACTCCGCCCCCGACGCGGACGGTATGCGCACACTGAATCCGGACGCGGACACCGCCGCGCTGGAAAATGCGTTCACAACGCCGGACGTTGTGCTGTACATGGCCGCGGCAAAGAATGCCGCCACTGCCGCCGGTACCACCGACACCGTGGCCCCCACGGCCTATGACCTCGACGCCGTCGCCACGCAGCTGGCCGCCGCGTCCCGGGCCCCCGGCGCACGGGAAATGCTGCAGAACCAGCTGACGGACGGTCTCGCCCAGCTGGACGAGACCGTCGCCGACAGCCTGTCCAGCCAGGCCATGCTGCTCGTCGCGCTGGAATATGACGCTCAGGGCATTGCCCATGACGTGCAAATGTCCTATCTGCTGCGCACGGGCGGCCAGATGCTGGCTTTAACGCTGCTCATGGTTGCCGTGGCCGTCGCCGTCGGCTTTATCGCGTCCCGCGTCTCCGCCGCCATTGGCCGTGACCTGCGCCGCGACGTGTTCAGGACCGTCGTCGGCTACTCCAACGCCGAAATCGAAAAATTTTCCACTGCTTCGCTGATTACCCGCACCACGAACGACATCCAGCAGGTGCAGTTCGTCTGCGTGATCCTGCTGCGCATGGTGGTCTACGCGCCCATTTTGGGCATTGGCGGCATTATGCACGTTGCCAGCGGCAACACGGGGCTGGAATGGATCATCTTTGTGGCCGTGGCCGCACTGCTGGCGCTCATCGCCGTTTTGATGAACGTAGCCATGCCGAAATTCAAGCAGATGCAAGTTTTGGTGGACCGGCTGAACCTTGTCAGCCGCGAAATCCTGACCGGCATTATGCCCATCCGCGCGTTCAGCCGCGAGGAATTTGAGGAAAAGCGCTTTGACAGGGCCAACACCGACCTGATGAAGACCCAGCTGTTCACCAACCGCACGATGGTCGCCATGATGCCGTTTATGACGCTCATCATGAACGGCACGAGCCTGCTCATCGTCTGGTTCGGCGGCAAGGCGATGGATCTGGGCAGCATGCAGGTGGGTGAGATGATCGCGTTCATCACCTACACGATGCAGATCGTCATGTCGTTCCTCATGCTCTCGATGGTCGCCGTCATGCTGCCCCGCGCCGGTGTGGCCGCGGACCGCATTGACGAGGTCATCAAGACCCCCTCGACCATCCATGACCCCGCTGCGCCCAAGGCACTGCCCGCGGACGGCACCCACGGCGTTGTGGCGTTCCATGACGTCAGCTTCCGCTATCCCGGCTCCGACGAGGACGCGCTCGAGCACATCAGCTTCACGGCCAGACCCGGCGAGACAACGGCCATCATCGGCTCCACGGGCTGCGGCAAATCTACGCTGCTCAACCTGATCCCGCGCTTCTACGATGTGACCGAGGGCAGCGTGACGATTGACGGCGTTGACGTGCGCGACATGACCCAGGCACAGCTGCACGACGAGCTGGGCTATGTACCGCAGAAGGGCGTGCTGTTCAGCGGCACGATCACATCCAACCTGAAGTTCGGCGGCGACCACATCACCGACGCCGACGCAGAGCAGGCCGCCGAGATCGCCCAGGCCACGGAGTTCATCTCCGCCAAGCACGAGGGCTTCGACAGCCCGATTGCCCAGGGCGGCAGCAACGTCTCCGGCGGGCAGAAGCAGCGCCTTTCGATTGCCCGCGCCATTGCCAAGCACCCGCAGATCTATCTGTTTGACGACAGCTTCTCGGCGCTGGACTACAAGACCGACGTAGCGCTGCGCCGTGCGCTGAAGGCTAAAACCGACAACGCCACGGTCATTATTGTGGCGCAGCGCATCTCCACCGTGCTGCACGCGAACCAGATTCTGGTGCTGGATGAGGGGCGCATCGTCGGCAAGGGCACCCATGCCCAGCTGATGGAAAGCTGCCCCGCGTATCAGGAAATTGCGCGCAGCCAGCTGAGCCAGAAAGAACTGAATTTGCAGAAGGAGGGTGAGTGATATGCCAAGACCCGGACGCATGACGACGGAGCGCGCCAAGGACTTCAAGGGCACGCTGCGCCAGCTGCTGGCCGCCTTGAGCAAGTATAAGCTGTCGCTGGTCGTCGTCATTGTTTTTGCTGTTCTGTCAACCATTTTCAACATTGCAGGGCCGAAGATCCTGGCCAAGGCCACCACGGCGCTGGCCACCGGCTGGATCGCCAAGCTGCGCGGCGTGGGCGGCATCGACTTTGCCTACATCGGCAAGGTGCTGCTGTTCCTGCTGGGCATGTACCTGCTGTCCGCGGCGTTCAGCTTCATTCAGGGCTGGCTCATGTCCGGCCTGTCGCAGAAGGTCTGCTACGACTTCCGCGACCAGATCAGCAAAAAGATCAACCGCCTGCCGCTGGCCTACTTTGAAAAGCGCACCGTCGGCGAGGTGCTGTCCCGCATTACAAACGACGTGGATACGCTGGGCCAGAGTCTGAACCAGAGCGTGACCCAGCTGATTACCAGCGTTGCGACGATGGTCGGCGTGCTCATCATGATGCTGTCCATCAGCCCTAAAATGACGCTGATTGCCCTGCTGATCCTGCCGGTCTCGCTGGCGCTGGTGCTGGTGGTCGTCAAGTTCAGCCAGAAGTATTTCAAGGCGCAGCAGGCGACACTGGGCGTTGTCAACGGTCAGGTCGAGGAGGTCTACTCCGGCCACAACGTCATCAAGGCGTTCAACCGCGAGGCCGCCGTGCTGGACGACTTCAACGCCGCGAACGATAAGCTGTACGAATCCGCGTGGAAATCGCAGTTTTTGTCCGGCCTGATGCAGCCCATCATGAACTTTGTGGGCAACCTGGGCTATGTGGCCGTCGCCATCGTCGGCAGCATTATTGCCGCAGCGGGCGCCATCACCATCGGCGATATTCAGGCGTTCATCCAGTACGTCAAGAACTTCACCCAGCCTATCCAGCAGCTGGCGCAGGTGTCCAACATGCTGCAAAGCATGACCGCCGCCGCCGAGCGCGTCTTTGAATTTTTGAACGAGCCCGAGGAGGACCAGCTGGCCGACCCCGCCCGCCGCGCCGACCCTGCCTGCATCGACGGTCAGGTCACGTTTGACCATGTAAAGTTCGGCTACACGCCGGAAAAGACCGTCATCCACAATTTCAGCTGCAATGTCAAGCCCGGCCAGAAGGTCGCCATCGTCGGCCCCACCGGCGCGGGCAAGACCACAATGGTCAAGCTGCTCATGCGGTTCTATGATGTGGATTCCGGCGAAATCTTGCTGAACGGCCACAACGTCAGGGACTTTGACCGCAGCGACCTGCGCGAGGGCTTCGGCATGGTGCTGCAGGATACCTGGCTGTTCAAGGGCACGATCATGGAGAACATCCGCTATGGCCGTCTGGATGCCACGGACGAGGAGGTCATTGCCGCCGCGAAGGCTGCAAACGCTGATCACTTTATCCGCACGCTGCCCGGCGGCTACCAGATGGAGCTGAACGAGGACGCCTCCAACGTCAGCCAAGGCCAGAAGCAGCTTTTGACGATTGCCCGCACGATTTTGGCGGACAACCGCATCCTGATCCTCGATGAGGCGACATCGAGCGTTGACACCCGCACCGAGCAGCGCATCCAGACGGCTATGGACCGCCTGATGCAGGGCCGCACGAGCTTCGTCATCGCGCACCGCCTGTCCACCATCCGCGATGCCGATTTGATCCTGGTCATGCGCGAGGGCGACATTGTCGAGCAGGGAACGCACGACGAGCTGATCGAAGCCGGCGGGTTCTATGCCGATTTGTACAACAGTCAGTTTGAGGATGTGACGGCTTGATAATTGACGCAGGTTGGTTCTAAGGCTTCCCCCGCGGGGGAAGCTGTCCGCGAAGCGGACTGATGAGGGCAAAGCTCCCGCAGCCACCCATTTATGAGCAGCATCCGCAGGGTCGCCCTCATCCGGCCCTGCGGGCCGCCTTCCCCCGCGGGGGAAGGCTTTTCTTTTATTGACACCCCTGCTATAATAGAACCAAAGGGGGCTTTATCCATGGATTACACGCAACTTACCGCGCAGGCACGGCAGGCCACGGAAGAACTGCTCGAAGCTGCGCACCTTGAAACAGGGGACATTTTTGTGGTCGGCTGCTCCAGCAGCGAGATCATGGGCGGGCGCATCGGCAAGGATTCCAGCATGGAGGCTGCCGCTGCCGTGCTGGCGGGCGTGCTGCCGCCATTGCAGGAGCAGGGCGTCTATCTGGCCGCCCAGTGCTGTGAGCATCTGAACCGTTCTATCGTCATTGAGCGCGAGGCCGCGAAGGCCAACGGCTATCAGATCGTCTCGGCCATTCCGCAGCCCCACGCGGGCGGCAGCTGGGCCACGAACTGCTGGCAGCGCTTTAACGATCCCGTCCTTGTGGAGGAGGTCAGGGCCGCCGCGGGCATGGACATCGGCGGTACGCTGATCGGTATGCACCTGCGCCGCGTGGCTGTGCCGGTGCGCTTGTCGATGGACCACATCGGGCAGGCAATTCTGCTCTGCGCCCGCACCCGTCCGCCGTTCATCGGTGGTTCCCGCGCCGTTTACAGTCAGGAGGAAGTGCGATGATTCCCGAAGCCCAGAAGCAGCAGATGGCCGAGGCCGTCGCGAAGATCCGTGAGACGATGGCCGCTGCCGCCAAGGCCGCAGGCCGCGACCCGGCAGAGGTGCGCCTTTGCGCCGCCTGCAAGACCCGCACGGTGGAGGAGGTGCGCTACAGCGCCGACCTGCCCATTGACCTTTTCGGTGAAAACCATGTGCAGGAGCTGGTCGAAAAGACCGACGCGAACGCCTACAACGGTAAGCCCGGGCACTTCATCGGGCATTTACAGACGAACAAGGTCAACAAGGTCGTAGGCCGCGCCGCGCTGATCCAGAGCGTGGACAGCACGCGCCTTTTGGATAAGATCGATGCCGCCGCGGCCCGTCTGGGGCTGGTGCAGGACATTCTCGTCGAGATCAACATCGGCGAGGAGGCCAGCAAGAGCGGCGTGGACGCCGACAGCCTGTTCCCGCTTTTGGAGGCTGCCGCCGCCAGGGAGCACATCCGTCTGCGCGGCCTGATGGCGATCCCGCCCGCCGACGCCGACGACACCGAGACCCGCCGCTTTTTTGCACAGATGCGGGAGCTTTTGGCCAGAGCCGACGCCCGGCACTATGACCGGGCACAGATGGACATTCTGTCCATGGGCATGAGCCACGACTACGCCGCCGCCATCGCCGAGGGCGCGACCATCGTCCGCGTCGGCACGGCGATTTACGGCGCACGGGATTACAGCAAAAAGGCATAATTTCAGGCTTTCCCCGCGGGGGAAGCTGTCCGCGAAGCGGACGGATGAGGGCAAAGCTTCCGCAGCCACCCGTTCACGGGATTTCGCCGCAGACTCGCTCCTCATCCGGCCCTCCGGGCCACCTTCCCCCTCGGGGGAAGGCTTTTTTATTTTCTCCCCCTGTATTCCCGCGGCGTCATCCCGTACCGCTTTTTGAACAGACGGTTGAAGTAGGACAAATTCTCAAACCCGCATTGCTCCGCAATCGCCAGCACGGTGTCGCTGCCGCTGCGCAGGGCATCGGCGGCGGCGTTCAGGCGTTGCTCGTTCAGGTATTCGGTAAAGCCCTGGCCGGTCATTTTCTTGAACCAGCGCATAAAATGGCTGGGGCTGCATCCGCAGGCCGCCGCCGCGTCGGTCACATGCAGCGCCCCCGCGTAGCCCTCATTCACAAGCTGCACCACGGTTTTCAGCCGCCGGGTATCGGGGGTGTCGGCAGGGGGCAGGTCTCCGGTGCGGCCCACCAGCGCCGCCAGAAACAGCAGCAGCTCGCCCTTTATACAGAGTTCATATCCCACGTCTTTGATCTTGTTGAATTCCTCCGCCGCGTGCAGGCACCGCACTGCCCAGTTGTAGCCCCAGTCTTCCGGGCCAAGGCGCATGGGCAGAGCCAGACGTCCGCTCTGCAGCGGCAGCAGGTACTTCTCGGCACAGATGTCACCGGCGCCGCCCAGCAGCTCCAGCTCAAAGATGATGTTCTCATATTCCATTGCCTCACCGGGCAGCTGGCGCAGGGCATGCAGTACGCCGGGGGCAAACACGTAAATGTCGCCCGCCTGTGCCGTGTAGGTCGTCAGCCCGGCCTGCACGATGCCGCGCCCTTTTTTGACAAAGACCAGCTCCATGCTGTCCTGCCAGTGCAGCGCCACCTGCGGGAAGTCCTTCGGGATCGTGCACGGGTAGATATTGAACGGGAACCACGCGGCCCCGTGTTGCTTTGCTTCGCGCAAACGCTCTTGTTTCGCCATATTTTCACCTCGCATGATAGTATTGTACCATAAGTTGCGGGTATTTTGCAAGTCAGATGCACGTTTTGTGTGGTATAACCAAGTTGTACCCAAGAAGCTCATACACAAATGGAGGGAACCTCTTATGAATATGACTGCTGCGATGGAAGCCAGAACCAACAAGCCCCTGACCGCCTGCACCGACCAGGAAATCTATCTGGCCCTGCTGGACATCGTCCGCGAACAGAGCGCCGCCCGCGTCCGTCCCGTCACGGGCCGCAAGCTCTACTATATCAGCGCCGAGTTTCTGATCGGCAAGCTGCTGTCCAACAACCTTATCAATTTAGGGCTGTGCGACGACACCCGCGCCGCGCTGGCCGCTGCCGGGAAAAACCTGTCCGATATTGAGGAGGTCGAGCCGGAGCCCAGCCTTGGCAACGGCGGGCTGGGCCGTCTGGCCGCCTGTTTCCTTGACTCCCTCGCCACGCTGAACCTGCCCGGCGACGGTGTCGGCCTGCGGTATCACTTCGGCCTGTTCCACCAGTCCTTCAAGGACGGCGTCCAGAACGAGCTGCCCGACCCGTGGCTGACCGCCCACTCCTGGGCGGAAAAAACGGATACGGTCTATCCCGTCGAGCTGGCCGGCAAGACCTACAGCGCCCGTCTGTACAAGCTGGCCGTCACGGGCTACGAGGGCCGCACGAACACGCTGAATCTGTTCGATCTCGACACCATTGATGAGAGCATCGTCCACGACGGCATCACGTTCGACAAGACCGACATCGACAAAAACCTGACGCTTTTCCTGTATCCCGATGACTCCGACGAGGCCGGACGCCGTCTGCGCGTCTACCAGCAGTACCTGATGGTTTCCGCCGGGGCCCAGCTGATTCTGGCCGAGTGCGCCGCCCGCGGCTGTGATTACCACGATCTGGCCGACTACGCCGCCATCCAGATCAACGACACCCACCCCAGCATGGTTATCCCCGAGCTGATCCGCCTGTTGGGGGAGAAGGGCATCGACTTTGACGAGGCCGTCGAGATCGTCACAAAGACCTGTGCCTACACGAACCACACCATTCTGGCCGAGGCGCTCGAAAAGTGGCCCCGCGCCTATCTGGACGCCGTCGTGCCGCAGCTCATGCCCATCATTGAAAAGCTCGACACGCTGGCCCGCACCCGCACCACCGACGAGAGTCTGGCCATCATCGACGGGGACGACCGCGTTCACATGGCCCACATGGACATCCACTTCACCCACTCGACGAACGGCGTTGCCCATCTGCACACCGAAATCCTGAAAAACAGCGAGCTGCACGGCTTTTACCAGCTCTACCCCGAAAAATTCAACAACAAGACCAACGGCATCACCTTCCGCCGCTGGCTGCTGGAGTGCGACCCGGCACTGACCGCCGAGATCGAAAAGCTCATCGGTTCCGGCTTCCGCAAGGATGCCACCGAGCTTGAAAAACTGCTGCCCTACACGGAAAATGTCGATATTTTGCAGCAGTTCTCCGCCGTCAAGGCGCAGAACAAGCGCGCACTGGCCGACTGGCTGCACCGCACGCAGAACATCACCGTTGACCCGGATGCAATGTTCGACATCCAGTCCAAGCGCCTGCATGAGTACAAGCGCCAGCAGCTGAACCTGCTCTACCTGATCCACCAGTATCATGAGATCAAGGCCGGGCATCTGCCCGCCACACCGCTGGTCAGCATCTTCGGTGCCAAGGCCGCCCCGGCGTACACGATTGCCAAGGACATCATCCACGCCCTGCTGACCCTGTCTAAGGTCATTGCGGCGGACCCGGTTGTGTCGAAGTATCTGCAGGTCGTCTTTGTGGAAAACTACAACGTCACCGCCGCTGAGAAACTCATCCCCGCCTGCGACCTGTCGGAGCAGATCTCGCTGGCCTCCAAGGAGGCGTCCGGCACCGGCAACATGAAGTTCATGCTCAACGGTGCGCTGACGCTTGGCACGATGGACGGTGCGAACGTCGAGATCTGTCAGCAGGTCGGCGATGAGAACATCTATATCTTCGGCCAGACGTCCGACCAGGTCATCCACCGCTATGAGATGGGCGACTATCAGGCCAGCCAGTGGGTGGAGGGTGACCCCAACATCCGCCGCGCCGTCGATTTCCTCGTCGGGCCGGAGATGCTGGCCGCCGGGCATGAGGAAAACCTGCGCCGCCTGCACGACGAGTTGGTCTGGAAGGACTGGTTCCAGACGCTGCCCGACTTCAACGCCTATGTGGTGCGCAAGGGTCAGGCCCTGAGCGACTACGCCTGCGACCCGCTGGGCTGGCGCAAAAAGTGCGTCATCAACATTGCCAAGGCCGGCCTGTTCAGCAGTGACCGCACGATTGCCGAGTACAACAAGGACATCTGGCATCTGGGCGAGTGATCTACCTCTATAAGCAACCGCATCCCCTGTCCGCACGGGCAGGGGATTTTTGCTTGTGTATGGCTTCTTTACATGGGATGCCGGATGCAAAGGTTTCCGCTGGGCGGTGAAACGTTTCCCTTGCAAACTGTCGCTCTACCTGCTACAATAAATGCAGACTATTTGTAAGGAGCGATCACTCATGAACTGGCATCAGGCCTGTGAGCTGCCCTATTACCACGGCAGCGACCTCGGCGCAAATCCAACGGCGGAGGAAACCACCTTCAAGCTGTGGGCTCCCACTGCCTGCGGGGTCGTGGTCTGCCTGTATGCCACCGGCACCGACGCCGAGCCGGGCGCGAAAGAGCTGGGCGTACACGAAATGCGCCGCGGCGATGGCGGCGTCTGGGCCATTGTGCTGCCCGGCAACCTGCACGGGACGTATTACATCTACCGCATCTACTTCCCGGATGGCCGCGTGCATGAGGTCGTGGACCCCTACGCCCGCAGCGCCGGGGCCAACGGCACCCGCGGCATGGTGGTGGACCTGACACAGGCCGCCCCCGACGGCTGGGAGCAGGACCGGCGCCCCGACATCCCGGCCCACGCCCGCAGCGTGTGGGAGGTGCATGTGGCGGACTTTTCCGCTGACGGGCACAGCGGTGTGCGCCCGGAGTGGCGCGGCAAGTTCATGGGCTTCACGCCCGATGACACCACGCTGGACAACGACGGCGAACACCCGACCTGCCTGAACTATCTGAAAAATCTGGGCATCAGCCATGTGCAATTACAGCCCATCTACGACTACGCCACGGTGGACGAGTCTCGCCCCGACGGCGGCTACAACTGGGGCTACGACCCGCAGAACTACAACGTGCCCGAGGGCAGCTTTGCCACCGACCCGTTCCACGGCGAGGTGCGCGTCAAGGAGTGCCGCGCCATGGTCGCCGCGCTGCACCGCGCGGGGCTGGGCGTCGTGATGGACGTCGTCTACAACCACACCTACCACGGCGAGAGCAATCTGGAGCGCACCGTGCCCGGCTACTGGAACCGCCGCTGGCCCAACGGCATGATGACCAACGGCTCCGGCTGCGGCTGTGACCTGGCCAGCGAGCGCCCGATGGTGCGCAAATACGTGGTCGAGTCGGTGCTGTACTGGGCCACAGCCTACCACATCGACGGTTTCCGCTTTGACCTGATGGCGCTGGAAGACGTGGACACGATGAACGCCATCCGCGCCGCGCTGGACAGTCTGCCCGGCGGCGAGAGCATTTTACTGTACGGCGAGCCCTGGATGGGCGGCGGCACGAACCTTGAAGGCGGCGCACGCCCCGCCGACAAGCGCGCCCTCGACGCGCTGCATGAACGCATCGGATTTTTCTGCGATGACACGCGGGACTGCATCAAGGGCAACGTCTTTGACGCGGCCAACGCGGGCTATGTCAACGGCGCACCGCAGCATGGCTACGATGTGCTGCACTCGATCAGCGCGTGGCGCAGCGGCGCACACGGCTTCTGGCCCAAGCGCGCCGGGCAGGTCGTGCAGTACGTCTCCGCCCATGACAACTACACGCTCTGGGACAAACTGGCCGCCGTGGGCCGCCGCGGCGATTACGACTGCCCCGACGCCGATTTGCTGGCGCAGAACCGCATGACGGCGGGCATCTACCTGACCTGCCAGGGTCTGCCCTTTATGCAGGCGGGCGAGGAGTGGGGCCGCACCAAGTACGGCGACCACAACAGCTACAAGGGGCCGCTGGCCACGAACCGGCTGGACTGGACCCGCGCCCACCGCCCGGAGTTTGCCGCGCTGACGGCGTTTTACCGCGGCATGCTGGCCATCCGCCGCGCTTATCCGCGGCTGAGCGGCGCGGCAGGGGAGCCGGAGCCGTTTATTCTGGCGCTGCCAGGCTGGCTCATCGGCTTTGTGCCGGAGAACGACGGCACGGCCACGGTGGGTCAGCTGGCCGTCTACTACAACCCCGAGCGCACCCGCCAGTGGGCCAGCCTGCCCGCCGGTACCTGGCGCAAAGTAAGCGACGGCGTCCACGCCGGTGTGACCCCCTTCGGCCCCTGTTTCCGGGATGCGTTGGAGCTGGCCCCGACGAGCGTGACGGTGCTGGTGGCGGAGTAAAAGTATAATCACGTTTCATGGGAGAGGGAGAGCCTCTCCCTTTTTGTTTGTCGTCCCATTTATTGTGGTCTTGTAGGGAGGGGTCTTGACCCCTCCGCGGGGCGTCGAGGACGCCGCCCCTACAACCTTGTCATTTTGTTCACAAAAACTTTGTTTGACAGACTGTCCAATTTCCGTGTATAATAGACTTATACGTTATACGATTTGTAGAATAGCCCGCCGCTGCTACAAAGTGTTTACCACACACGGACAGAAAAGGGAAAGGGAGGCCGTCACCATGAGCGACTACGCAGCCATTGAAAAGGAAGCCCGCATTTTTACCGAGGAATGTGTCACCAACAACCGCATTGATCCCACGCTGTTTGCCCAATACGACATCAAGCGCGGCCTGCGCGACAAAAACGGCAAGGGCGTGCTGGCGGGCATCACGAACATTTCCCGCATCGACGCCTTTGAGGAGCGCGACGGCCAGAAGGTTCCCTGCGAGGGCAAGCTCTGGTACCGCGGCTACAACGTCTATGACCTGATCCGCGGTCTGCGCGGCAAGCGCTATGCGTTTGAGGGCGCGGCCTATCTGCTGCTGCTCGGCGACCTGCCGAACAAAGAGCAGCTCGAGAGCTTCACCGCCTGCCTTGCCAAATGCCGCGACCTGCCGACAAACTTTGTGCGCGACGTCATCATGAAGGCCCCCAGTCACGACCTGATGAACTCGCTGACCCGCAGCGTGCTGACGCTGGCCAGCTACGATGACGACATCGGCAAGACCGACCTGCAGACCCAGCTGGAACAGTGCATCAAGCTCATCAGCGTTTTCCCGATGCTGGCGGTCTACGGCTACCATGCCTACAATTACTATGAGTGCGGCGGCAGCATGTACATCCACCGCCCCGACCCGAGCCTGTCCACGGCGGAAAACCTGCTGAAGATGCTGCGTCCCGACCAGAAGTACACCGACCTCGAGGCCCACGTGCTGGACATTGCACTGCTGCTGCACATGGAGCACGGCGGCGGCAACAACTCGACCTTCACGACCCGCGTCGTCACCTCGTCCGGGTCGGACACCTACTCCGTCATTGCGGCGGCGCTTTCCAGCCTGAAGGGCCCCAAGCACGGCGGCGCGAACATCAAGGTCATGCAGATGATGGACGACATCCGCGCCCACGTCGCCGACCCGCTGGACGAGGAGGCCATGGCTGATTATCTGGGCCGCATTGTGGACCGCCAGGCGTTCGACCAGAAGGGCCTGATCTACGGCATGGGCCATGCGGTCTACTCGCTGAGCGACCCGCGCGCGGTGGTGTTCAAGAGCTTTGTCCACCAGCTGGCCGACGCCAAGGGCCGCAGCCGCGACTTTGAGTATTACAACACGATCGAGCGGCTGGCTCCGCAGGTCATTGCCGAGAAGCGCCATATTTATAAGGGCGTCTCGACGAACGTGGACTTCTACTCCGGCTTTGTGTATGACATGCTGGGCATCCCGGTGGAGCTGTACACCCCGATCTTTGCGGTTGCGCGTATCGTCGGCTGGTCCGCCCACCGCATGGAGGAGCTTGTCAACGTGGATAAGATCATCCGCCCGGCCTACCAGAGCATCATGCAAACCAGGGAGTATGTGCCGCTGGAGGAGAGATAAAAGAGAAAAAGAGAGAAGAATTTTCGCGCAGGGCGAAGGTTCTTCTCTCTTTTTGGTTATAAAGCCCCCTTTTGAGGCTGCTTTGCAGGGCAGAGTCTTGCCCCCCTCCGCGGCGGGGTGAGGCACCCCGCCCTACATTCTCCCGGAAAAGGGGGCGTAGGGGAGGGATTTATCCCTCCCGGGACGTGTACGGCATCCGCGGGGCGTCGGGGACGCCGCCCCCTACAACAGGTTACGCGAATCCGTCCAAAACCACCTTCAGTTCTGCCCAGATGTTCTCCTGCGAGGCACTGTAACAAAGGCTATCCGTATAGGGACGGCAATAGACTTGGTACAAAATGCCGTCCTGCGCAAAGTAGGCTCTGGACTGGATGTAGGGCCTCGAGTTCGGGTTGCTGGTACAGTGGGGGATCAGCGCGGTGTTGCCGTTGGCCATGGGGTAGCTTTCACATTGCCACGTCAACCCGGCACTTTTTTGCCAATACAAATCCGTTGCCATCTCCTTGGGCGCATCCCCAAGATAGGCAACTGCCATGATTTCTACATTGTAGCCATCCAAAAGCACACCCGTGCGTAGGTAGAGCTTGTCCGGTGTATCGCCGCGCCCGATGGGGATAAATCCGGCGGGATATTCCTGAAATTTCGGCGTATAGGGCATGCCATCGTCATATTCATCCGGTATGTCGATCATGCCGGACGGATACATGGCAATCGACGGGAAAGTGCTTGTATCTCCCTCATCCAGCAGCGTGTTCTGCGCCAGCGGCAGACCAGTCGCGGCGGTCATTTCCACCCAGCTGTCGTACCCGCGTGCAGCCCGGGCGTACCAATCGGCGTAGTCCGCGTCGGTGGGGTGCAGCTGGCCGTTTATGTTGGCGTTCATCGGCAGCCAGCCATCGTCTGACATCTCTCCATTATGGTTTGCCACCATTCCCGCCAGCAAATCCTCATCCAGCGCAAAATACTGCCGCTCATACGTGATGGCGTACCCGGTGTTGGCCTCCGGCGCAAAGGACGGGCGCGGGTTTTCGCGCAGGTTCGTGAACTCTGCCGTGCCTGCCAGCACTCCGGCGGCAATCAGCAGCGGCGCGGCCAGGCAGATTGCCAGCTTCCAGCGCGGGTGCCGTGCGGGGGGCGCGTCGGGCAGGTGCTCAGCCACGGCGGGCCATAGGTCAACGCCTGCCGGGTGCAGGCCGCCGGTCAGCTTTTCGTGCAAATACGCTTCTTCGCGGTCATACTTCATAGTGCTCCCCCTCCTTCAATCGCTGCGCCAGCTGCTTTTTGGCGCGGTGGTAGCGTGTGCGCAGATAGGCGGCGGGCCGTCCGTGAATGCACGCCAGTGCGTCGTAATCCAGCCCGTCCAGCACACGCTCTAAGATCAGGGCCCGATCCAGCGGGGCCAGCGTGTTCAGCGCTGCGCGCAGCTCTTCGCTGATGCCGGGGTCCTGCTCCAACGGCTCCGGGGTGGGGTAGGCCGCCGCGCGTTTGATTGCCCGCAGCATGTCCAGCGAGGTGCGGTAGGCGATGCGGTAGAGCCACGCGCGCTCGTTGTCGGTGCCGTCATGGCGCAGCGTGTGGCGCTGCTGCCATGCCTTGATGAAGGTTTTCTGCACAGCATCCTGTGCGTCGGCCTCGCACCCCAGCAGGCCGGTGCAGTACCGCAGCAGTGCAGCGGTATGGGCATGTACGAGCTTTTCTAAATCCTGTTCGTTTTGCATCGGCTCGCCTCCTTTCACCCTTATAACGCCGACGGGAGCGGGAATGTGTCACAAATCAAGCATTTTCTTGGCCCCCTCTGGCGCAAGCGCCACCTCCCCCGTATCGGGGGAGTCTGTCTCGCACAGGGAGGCAAGAAAAAAGAGCCCCGTGGGGCTCTTTTTTACATCAATGCGCTAAGACGGTATTTTTTATTTTCTTGTACACCGCATTTGCTGCCAGCGGCAGAACCAGGCCCGCGGCGGTGTAGGCAAGCCACCAGGCACCGCCCGTAAAGTAAATCGGGAATGCGGCCAGAAGATACGGCTCTCCGCCTGTGGCCAGCAGGCCAAGCCAGGTCACGAGCTTGAAGCTCAAAAAGTGCAAAATCACAATCGGCATCGTCGCACGGCCCAGATAGGCCAGCACCGCCCGGACACAGGGCAGGGGAGCGGTCAGGCACGCGGCCTCCCGCACCAGCACCCAGCCCGCCAGGCTGGTAACCAGCAGGAAAATCGGGCTGCTGTATCCATTGCCCGCCAGACCCACAGAGCCGAGCCGCCCCAGAATCAGCAGCACCGCAAAGGCCGCTGCGGCAAAAATACCACGCTGGTACGCCGGTATGTTTTCCCGCGTCGTGCGCCGCAGGACCGTGCCCAGGTAGAACAGGCAGTAGCAGCTGGCCGCAATGCCCAGCCCCCACACGTTCCATCCGGCCAGCCCGCAGCGCCAGCCCACCCACAGCAGCACGCCGGAAAAAAGTCCCTGCGGCAGCAACGTATCGGCACCATGCAGCAGCCTTTGCAGAATAAATTCCACCAAAGCGTACAGAATAGATACTTGAAACAGTGCTTGGATGAACCACATCGCGCCGCCCAGCTGGGTGCCGCCGTCAAACACGCACCAGTGCACGGTGCGGCCAATCACATCCTTCACCGTCACAGGTGTTGTGACGGCATTGCCGGGAACCTGCAAAATGCGCTCATCACTCGTTAAAATATTCAGCTTTAAAAACAGGTTGTTCAGCACGGTAAAGGCGGTGTTTGCCAGCACAAAGGGCAGCCAGAGCGTGACGGCTTTGCGCCTGATAAAGTGCAGCGGCCCGCCGCGCAGGCTGAAAAGCCAGCCGCTCAGCATAAAAAACAGGGCCATGTGGAACAGGTAGATGAAGTCCGTCCCGGGAAAGCCCGAATGCCCCAGCACCATAAGCACAATGCCGATGCCGCGCATACTATCTATTACAGGGTCACGCTGTTTTGCCATAAATCAGAACCTCACTGCGCGTTTTTGGCGCGGCATTTCGGGCAGATGTAGCGGATCGTCAGCGTGTAGCTGCGTACCTCGGTACCGATGGCGGACTCAATGTCGCGGATCAGCCCCACCACCGGCAGGTCGGCCAGGTCGCCGCAGCTGTCACACAGCAGGTGGCCGTGGGGGGTCGGGTTGGCGTCGTAGCGGTCCGGGCCGTCGGGCATTTCCAGATGACCGATTTCACCGTCCAGCTCCATCAATTTCAGGTTGCGGTACACAGTGCCGCGCGCAATGTGCGGCATGGCCTGCCGCGCATGGCTGAAAATTTCGTCAGCGGTCAGATGCTCCGGGCATTTTTCACGCATGATACCCAAAATCAGGGCGCGTTGGCGGGTCATGGGCAGACCTCCTTTTCTAATTTAAGAATATATCTTATTCAGATAGTACACTAAAATGTATGCTTTGTCAACCGTCTGTGCAAAATCACCAAGATTCCATTCCGAAATTTTACTTGACAGGGGCTGTTTGTATGCTATAATAAAGTCAAATTAAGACTTATTCCTATTTAAACGGAGGTATTCATTATGGAACTCAGAGGCAGCAAGACCGAGAAAAACCTGTGGGAGGCTTTCGCAGGTGAGAGCCAGGCCCGGAACAAATACACCTATTTCGCGTCCAAGGCCAAGAAGGAGGGCTATGAGCAGATCAGCGCCATCTTCACCGAAACCGCCAACAACGAGAAGGAGCACGCCAAGATCTGGTTCAAGCTGTTGATGGAAAACGGCGAGATCCCCGACACGCTGACCTGCCTGAAGATGGCCGCCGCGGGCGAGAACGAGGAGCATACCTCGATGTACCCGCGCATGGCCGCCGAGGCGAAGGCGGAGGGCTTTACCCAGATTGCCGCGCTGTTCACGATGGTCGCCGCGATTGAGAAGGACCACGAGGAGCGCTACAAAGCGCTGGCCGCCAACATTGAGGCTGGCAAGGTCTACGCCCGCGAGACCGAGCAGGTCTGGCAGTGCCGCAACTGCGGGTTCGTCTATATCGGTCAGCACGCGCCGGTCAAGTGCCCGGTGTGCGCACATCCGCAGAGCTATTTTGAGCTGAAAAGCAGCAACTATTAATTTGTAAAGAAGCAGCAGCCGCAGAGCTTCCGGGCGCATTTCCTATACGCCCCTACGTGTAGGGATCGATGCTTGGCATTGCCCCGGGAGCTTTGCGGCTGCCGCTGTGTTATGTGCAAATTCCCGCTTCTGGCTGGTTCGTAGGGGAGGGTCTTGACCCTCCCGCGGGGCTTTGCGCCGCCGTCAGTGTCTCGGGAGACACTGCCCCCATTGGCTATTGCTGTAGGGCGGGGCTCTCTCACCCCGCCGCGGCGGCCTGGGGGCAGGCCGCCCTACGATTTTCATGGAAGATGTGCGCTGGCTCACGGGGCGTCGGAAACGCCGCCCCCTACAGCTGCAATTTTTTCTCAAATTTTTTCTTGACAACCGCTCTATATCATGCTATATTGTTAGCGTTAGTTAAGGCTAACCGCAGCAAGTATCCGACCTTCGGAACAACCATAGCCCGCCCGGTGCGGTTCTCTCCCCGTGCCGGGCGGTTTTATGGGGCTGATGGTTAGTAGTTACTAACCATTGTAGAGGTAAGGAGTCGTCTCATGCAGCAATCGCGTGTCATCCCCAGCCCGCGCAGCTTCGCCTGCGACCTGGCCACCCTATGCGCCCCCACACTGGCGGGGCTCAAGCCTGCCAGCCTGTTCCGCTACCAGCCCGCGCCCGGGCAGGATGCCGCCGCCATGGCCGCCGCCTGGCACGCCGCGCTGTCGCCCCGCGGGGTCACGGTGCGAGTGCTTCGGCAGTGCCCGCGCACCGGGGCTGTGCTGGTCTATGTATACCGCCCGGACCGTGTGGCCAGGCTGTTGGCAGCGCCGCACATGCTGGACTTTCTGGCAGGGGAGGGCTACATCCCCGGCACCGCAGACGAGCTGCTGGACCAACTGGCCGAAAGACTCTGCTGCGAGGGAGATTTCCCGCATGAGATCGGCGTTTTTCTGGGATATCCGCTGGCAGATGTCATCGGGTTCATCCAAAACCGCGGCAAAAACTTTACCGCGTGCGGCTATTGGAAGGTCTACACCGATCCCACCGCTGCGCAGGCAGAGTTTGACCGCTATAAAAAGTGCGAGCGCATCTACGCCCGCTGCTATTACAACGGCACCCCGATCAGGCGGCTGACAGTGGCCGCCTGACGATGCACCATAAAAATTATAAAAGGAGTAGTTATTTATGAGCAAGATCGCAGTTATCTATTGGAGCGGCACCGGCAACACCGAGGCCATGGCCGATTTGGTCGCCAACGCAGCTACCGCCGCCGGCGCTTCTGTTGACAAGTTCACCGCCTCCGAGTTCAACGTTTCCTCCGCCGGCGACTACACCGGCTTTGCGCTGGGCTGCCCCGCCATGGGCGCCGAGCAGCTGGAGGAGAGTGAGTTCGAGCCGATGTACCAGGATCTGCGCGGCTCTCTGAGCGGCAAACCCGTTGGCCTGTTCGGCTCCTACGGCTGGGGTGACGGCGAGTGGATCCGCACCTGGGCCGAGGACGCCGAGGCCGCCGGTGCCCGTCTGGTCGTTGAGCCTGTCATGGCCAACGGCTCCCCCGACGGCGACGCCGAGGCTGCCTGCGCAGCCCTTGGCGCCGCTCTGGCCAATGCCTGATTTTCTCCATATCCATCCATACCGGGAGGGGCAGCGATGCCCCTCCTTCTTTGTTTGTCCGGCCCGCAGCCTTCCCGTAATTGCCCGGTTCCGTACAGTCCCGGAGCGGTCAAGACCGCTCCCTACAAAGCACCCGTGTCCGAAAGTCCGTAGGGAGGGGTCTTGACCCCTCCGCGGCCTTCCCGCCGGTGCGCAGCCTCCGTACAGCCACAGGCCGCACATGTGCGGCCCCTGCCGGGCAGTATCAAAAAAGATACCTCTTGACAAAAAGCAAAGCAAAAGTTAGTATATTCTAAGTTGAATTAGAAAGCACTAACTGGGAGGTTTTTTTATGGCAAACGTCATTATTGTTCTGATTCTGGTGGCTGCCGTCGGCTACGGCATCTACAGCTTTATCCACCATCTGCGCCACGGCGGCGGCTGCTGCGGTGAGCATGACGCCCCCGCTAAAAAGGTCAGGGCGGCGGACACCAACAAGAGCCACTATCCGCACCGCCTCGTCATGGGCGTGGACGGCATGACCTGCCAGAACTGCCAGCGCCATGTGGAAAACGCATTGAACACCCTGCCAGACACGCTGGCCGAGGTGAACCTGAGCGCCCGGAACGTGACGGTTTGGACGAAGGCCGACGCCGACGAGGAGGTCATCCGCAAGGCCATCCGCGACGCAGGCTACCTGCCGCTGCGCACGAAGGAAAAGGTGTGATTTTTCGGGTATGTCCCGTCCTGTAGGGGCCGAGCACGCCCGGCCCTCGGCCTTCCCGCAAGCGCGGCGTTACGGGTAGGCTGCGGGCGGGGCACGCCCCGCCCCTACCGGGTGGTTTCCGTAAGCGCGCATCACTGCCCGGCTTCTGCCGTGATGCTTTCACAATTTGTTCAAAGCTGCACAATTCAAGTTAGCAATAACTATCTACTTTTCACAAACCTGTTTGGTTAGCCTAACTTCCGTATTGACATCGGGAGTTAGTGGTGGTAAACTACCATCGTAAGCGGTTAGAGCGTTCTAACCGCATGCTTTTGCTCCAAGCGTTAGCATAGGCTAATATATTGCAAAATCGCAAAAGGGGAGTGTGTGGAATGCCTTTAACGATGACTAAAGCAGGCGATACCGTTACCATCCGAAAGATCACCGGCAAGGATGAGGTTCGCCAGCATCTGGCCGAGCTTGGCTTTGTCGTGGGGGAGACCGTTACCGTGGTCAATGAGATCAGCGGCAACCTCATCCTTCAGGTCAAGGAAGCGCGCATCGCGCTGGATAAGACTCTGGCCATGCGCATTATCGTTGCGTAAAAAATTTGGAATCACAGCCCTCGGCTGTTTGATTGATTGTACCAAGAGGAGGAACGAAGTATGAAGACTCTGAAAGATGTACAGGTCGGCGAGACCGTCACCGTTGCCAAGCTGCACGGCGAGGGCCCTGTCAAGCGCCGCATCATGGACATGGGCCTGACCAAGGGCACCAAGGTTTACGTCCGCAAGGTCGCACCTCTGGGCGACCCGATGGAGCTGACCGTCCGCAACTACGAGCTCAGCGTCCGCAAGGCTGACGCCGAAATGATCGAAGTTGAGTGAGTTCTGAAAAAGTAAAGAAAGGGGTTTAACCAAATGGCAATTAAAATTGCTCTGGCAGGCAACCCGAACTGCGGTAAAACCACCCTGTTCAACAGCCTGACCGGTTCTAACCAGTATGTCGGCAACTGGCCCGGCGTTACCGTCGAGAAGAAGGAAGGCAAGCTCAAGGGCCACGATGACGTCGTGATCCAGGACCTGCCCGGTATCTACTCTCTGTCTCCCTACACGCTGGAGGAGGTCGTTGCCCGCGGCTACCTCGTCAATGAGAAGCCCGACGCCATCCTGAACATCATCGACGGCACCAACATCGAGCGTAACCTCTACCTGACCACCCAGCTGATCGAGCTCGGCATCCCCGTTGTCATGGCTGTCAACATGATCGACCTCGTCCGCAAGAACGGCGACAAGATCGACCTGAAGAAGCTGTCCAACGAGCTGGGCTGCGAGGCCGTCGAGATCTCCGCCCTGAAGAACGAGGGCAGCGAGAAGGCTGCCGAGCTGGCCGTTGCCGCCGCCAAGAAGGGCAAGGCAGGCGAGCTGCCTCACGTCTTTACCGGCAGCGTTGAGCACGCCATCGCCCACATTGAGGAGTCCATTCAGGGCAAGGTCGATGACCGCTTCCTGCGCTGGTACGCTGTCAAGCTGTTTGAGCGCGACGACAAAGTCCAGGCTGAGCTGAACCTGAACAAAGAGCTGCTAGACCACATCGACGCCCACATCACCGACTGCGAGAAGGAAATGGACGATGACGCCGAGAGCATCATCACCAACCAGCGCTACGCTTACATCAACGGCGTCGTTGACAAGGCCGTCAAGAAGAAGCCCCGCACCGAGAACCTGACTGTCTCCGATAAGGTCGACCAGTTCGTCACGAACCGTATCCTGGCTCTGCCGATCTTCGCGCTCATCATGTGGCTGATGTACGCCATCGCGATGGGCACCTCCGTTGCGGACGGCGGCATCGGCATCGGCACCTTTGCCACCGACTGGACGAACGATGTTCTGTTCGGTGAGATCGTCCCGAATGCCCTCGGCGGCCTGCTGGAGAGCATCGGTGTTGCTGGCTGGCTGTACGGCCTGATCATGGACGGCATCGTCGCCGGTGTCGGCGCGGTTCTGGGCTTCGTTCCCCAGATGCTCGTTCTGTTCTTCCTGCTGTCCATCCTCGAGGACGTCGGCTACATGGCCCGTGTTGCCTTCATCATGGACCGTATCTTCCGCCGCTTCGGTCTGTCCGGCAAGAGCTTCATCCCCATTCTGGTTGGTACCGGCTGCGGCGTTCCCGGTGTTATGGCTTCCCGTACCATCGAGAACGAGCGTGACCGCCGTATGACGATCATGACCACCTGCTTCATTCCCTGCGGTGCCAAGATGCCCATCATCGGCCTGATCGCAGGTGCTCTGTTCGGCGGCAGCAGCTGGGTCGCCACCTCCGCTTACTTCATCGGCTTTGCAGCCATCATCATCTCCGGCATCATCCTGAAAAAGACGAAGTTGTTCGCCGGTGATCCTGCTCCGTTCGTTATGGAGCTGCCCGCTTACCATGTGCCCGCCTGGGGCAACGTCCTGCGCGCTACTTGGGAGCGCGGCTGGTCCTTCATCAAGCGTGCCGGCACCGTCATTCTGGCTGCCACCATCATCCTGTGGTTCCTGCAGGGCTTCGGCTTCGAGAACGGCGCGTTCACGATGGTCGAGGATCAGGACAACTCCATCCTGGCTATCGTTGCAAGCGCAATTTCCTGGATCTTCATCCCGCAGGGCTTCGGCAACTGGCGTGCAACCGTCGCGTCCATCTCCGGCCTGATCGCCAAGGAGAACGTCGTCGGTACCTTCGGTGTTCTGTATCACTATGCTGACGAGCTGTCTGACAACGGCGACGAGATCTGGCCCGAGGTTGCTGCCAGCTTCACCGCAATCTCCGCTTACAGCTTCATGATCTTCAACCTGCTGTGCGCTCCCTGCTTCGCTGCTATGGGCGCCATCAAGCGCGAGATGAACAACGGCAAGTGGACCGCTATCGCCATCGGCTATATGTGCCTGTTTGCCTACTGCGCCTCTCTGGTCGTCTACCAGATCGGCGGCCTGATCACCGGTGAGGTCGGCTTCAACTTCTTCACCATCGTGGCTGTCGCTATTATCGCCTTCACGATCTACCTGCTGTTCCGCCCCAACAAGTACGAGGGTGTCAACGAGGCTTCGTTCGATTCCAAGAAGGCTGTTGCTTCCAAGTAATCTTGAATGTATAATAATACCGTATTCTTCCGGAAAGGAGCGGACTTTTTATGATGGAGTTTTTAGCTGCTAATTTTAACCTGCCTACGATCATCGTTTCGATTTTCGTGTTTGGCGGTACCGGCTGGCTCTTGTATCATGAACACAAGACCGGCGGCCTCGGCTGCTGTGACGGCTCCTGCGGGGGCGGCGGCTGCGGCAGTCATGGCGGCTGCACAGGTAATTGTAAGACCTGCGGCGGTGCCTGCCACAGTAAGTAAAGCATAAGTGCCTGAAGGGGGCGCGGGTCCGTTCGTGGCCCGCGCCCCCTTTTAGTTTGGTATAAGGAGAGATGTACCTTGACCCTGACCGATTCCAACCTGCGTTATCTGCTGGCCATCCACCATCTGGCGCAGCAAAGCACCGAGATCTCGCCGCTGGCACTGGCGCAGACCATGGGCGTGACCAAGCCCAGCGTCACCAGCATCCTGACCAGCCTGATGAAGCAGGGGGTCATTGTGCGGCGACGGTACGGCAAAATTTACATCACGGACCGCGGCGTGCTCTACGCGCGCTATTACGACGAGCTGGTCGAGAAGATTTTGCAGCACTTCCCGCTGGCGGGCGAAGGCTTCACCCCCGAGGAATGCTACAGCGCCGCGGTGGCCATGGCCGTGTCGCTGCCCGCAAGGGAGATCGACGAGAAGTGCGAAGCGCTGTACGACAACGAGAACAAGTAAACCGACAGGACTCCATGTAGGGGCCGCACATGTGCGGCCCTCCGCCTTTCCATAGACGCTCGTCTGCCCCACACGCAAGGGCCGGGCATGCCCGGCCCCTACCGCACCGCGTAAAAAGCCTATTGCACACTCGCCCGAATTGTGGTAAAGTTAGACTATATAAAGGTATAGATAAGAGGGGGACTATCATGCAGCTGAATCCGCATTACGCCGAGCTGAACGAGAGCTATCTGTTCAGCACCATTGCCCACAAGGTAGCCGACTACCAGAAGGCCCATCCCGAGGCAGACGTCATCCGTCTGGGCATCGGCGACGTCACCCTGCCGCTGGCGGCATCCGTGACGGAGGCCATGCACAAGGCCGTTGAGGAGCAGGGCCACAAGGGTACGTTCCACGGCTATATTCCCAGCGAGCAGGGCTATGAGTTCCTGCGCGACGCTATCCGCAGGTATTACGCGGGCCACGGTGTCGAGCTGGACATGTCCGAAATTTTCATCTCCGACGGTGCCAAGAGCGACCTGGGCAACCTGCTTGACCTGTTCAGTCAGGACAACACGATCCTTGTTCCCGACCCGGTCTACCCGGTCTACGTCGATGACAACGTAATGGCGGGCCGCAAGATTCTCTACCTGCCCGCCACGGCGGAGAACGGCTTCCTGCCGATGCCGGACGAGGCTCCCCACGCGGACATCGTCTACATCTGCAGCCCCAACAACCCCACCGGCGCGACCTACTCCGTCGAGCAGCTCAAGGCCTGGGTCGCCTGGGCAAAGGCCAATGACGCGGTCATCCTGTTTGACGCCGCCTACGAGTGCTTCGTCTCCGAGCCGGGTCTCGCCCGCAGCATCTTTGAGGTCGAGGGCGCGGAGGAGGTTGCCGTCGAGGTGTGCAGCTTCTCCAAGATCGCAGGCTTCACCGGCACGCGCTGCGGCTACACCGTCGTGCCGCAGGCGCTGGCCGGCGGCAAGCTGAACAAGATGTGGCTGCGCCGCCAGACTACGAAGTTCAACGGCGTCGCCTATGTTGTGCAGCGCGGTGCCGAGGCCGTCTTTACCGACGAGGGCATGAAGGAGATCCAGCAGAACCTCGACTACTACCGCGCCAACGCAGCTGTCATTGCGGCAGCGCTGGACGAGGCCGGTGTCTGGTACTGCGGCGGCAAGAACAGCCCCTACATCTGGCTGCGCTGCCCCAACGAGATGGGCAGCTGGGAGTTTTTTGACTGGCTGCTCGAGCACGCCCACGTTGTGGGCACCCCCGGCGAGGGCTTCGGCCCCTGCGGCAAGGGGTATTTCCGTCTGACGGCGTTCGGCGATGCCGAGCGCACCAAGGAGGCCGCCGCACGCATCAAAGCGGCGCTGGCCACACTGTAATATTGCGGGAGGGTTTACACCATGAAACCAAATGAAGAAATCATGGAATTTCTGAAAGAGAATCCCACCTTCTACCTTGCCACCGTCGATGGCTATCTGCCCCGCGTGCGTCCCATCGGTTTTGCCATGTGGTACAACGGCCACCTGTGCATTGCCCTGGGCAAGCACAAGGCCGCCTACAAGCAGCTTTTGGACAACACGAACCTCGAGATCTGCGCCGCCAATGACCGCGGCGAGTGGCTGCGCGTGCAGGGCACGGCGAACTTTGACAACAGCCCCGAGGCCCAGGCCGCCGCGTTCCAGGTCATGCCCCAGCTGGCCGATATGTATAATGAGGAGACGGGCAACAAGCTCGGCATCGTCTACCTCGACCATCTGTCCGCCAAGCTCTTCTCGATGTCCGGTGCTGTGAAGGACATTATGAACTACTGATACTTACGTAAAGCCAATGCCCCGGTGTGCGATTCTGCGTACCGGGGCATTTTTGCGTTGCCGAGAGCGGGCACGGGCGGATATGGAATCCGCCCCTACAGCCCTTAAAAATCGGCTTGTAGGGAGGGGTCTTGCCCCCTCCGCG
>OMCD01000525.1_pt1 | contig 27060 bp, 26 predicted proteins | sample 1674171 | NCBI WGS metagenome assembly OMCD01 (sample SAMEA103958149, study PRJEB25191) | human gut metagenome | biome: human-associated habitat [ENVO:00009003]; feature: intestine environment [ENVO:2100002]; material: feces | place: Germany | collected 2013/2015
TTCTTTGGCGGCTACTCGGCAAACGCATTACCGACGCTGTTGCCACCCACATACGCCTCGACCAGGGTAAGGTCGGGATTGAACACGACAAACTCGGCATCGCGGCCAGGCATAATGCTACCGCACTTGTCGTCGACATGAGCTAGCAAGCGATGCCGGGGCCGTCACCCAAGCTCTTACAGCTCGGTCACGACAACGCCGTTGTAGACCTCGTCCCAACGGTCCATGACTAGATGGCCGGTCATGGGATCCATGGCATTGAGCTTGCCGCAGGTGTTGGCGGTACGCAGCACCGTCTCGTCGTCGGCGCCGGCAGCAATCGCATGTGCGAAGCCGGCAATGGTCGAATCGCCAGAGCCCGTTGCGTTAACGGCAGGGATATCGGGCGTCTTTGCGCGGAACGCACGGCCATTGTGGAAGCCAACGGAGCCGGCAGCGCCCATGGACACGACGACCCAGGGGATATCGGAGAAGCGGGCATCAGAGGCGAGCGCGGCGCGGAGCTCGTCCACATCGTCGGTGGTAAAGCTCGTGCCCAGAAGGCCGTTGATCTCGGTCAGGTTAGGCTTGACCAACTCGGGCTTAATTTCGGACTTAAGGGCGGCCTCGAGCGAAGCACCCGAGGTATCGAGCAGCACCTTGGCGCCGGCGTTCTCGGCAATGCCCGTGATCTTGGCATAGTAGTCCGCCTCGACACCGCGGGGCAGAGAACCCGAAATGGTGACGACGTCGGCCTTGCCCGCAAGCTCAGTAAACTTGGCGGTAAAGGCATCGAGCTCCTCGGGGGCAATTGTCGGGCCACTCTCGAGCAGCTCAGTCTGGTTGCCGGCGTGGAGGATGTTGAGGCAAATGCGAGTCTCGCCCTTGATGGGCACAAAGTCGTTGTTAATACCGTTGGCGTCCATGAGCTCAGCCATGTAGGCGCCCATGTGGCCGCCGAGCAGACCGGTTGCCACAACGTCGTTGCCCAGCTGACCCAGCACGCGGGCCACGTTGAGGCCCTTGCCGCCAGCGGTCTTTTCGGGCGTCACACGGTTAACGTCGTCGATAATGAGCTCATCGAGCTGATAGCGCGTATCGACAGACGGGTTCATCGTAACGGTGAGGATCATTTTTAGCTCCTTATCTCGCAGGCTCCTCGTGCCTCGCGATACGAGTCGACAAAACGGAATTACAGAATCTCAATCGTGAACGAGCGCACGACGGTCTCCTTGGGCTTGGCGACAAGGCAGCCGCGCTTATGCTCAAGCACGTCGTCCTCATCGGAGCAGGTCGAAAGGCCGCCCCAGGGCTCAACCGCCACAAAATCGCCCTCGGGCTTGCTCCACACAATGAGATATGGGAAGCCCTCAAAGCTCAGGCGGACGCCCTTGTCCTCGCCCTTTTTGGAAAGCGTGACCTGACGGCTCTCGAGCACGTCAAAGATGGTCTCCGCAAAATCGAAGAGCTCATGTGACAGAGGCAGCGTCTTTCCCACCATGGGGTTCTTGGAGCGATTGGTCACGTCAATCAAGCCAGTCGAGGGGACGGCGGTGCAGAGCTCCGCAGCCTCGTCTTTCTCAAAGCGCAACTCGTAGTCCGTATAGGCCTCGCCCTCATCGAGCGGACACCTAAAGCCGGGATGACCGCCAATAAAGAACGGCATGTCCTCGGTGCCCTCGTTGGTGACCTCGTAGGAAACGCGCACGGCAGCGTCCTCGAGCGTATAGCGAGCGACAAGCTTAAACGGGTACGGATAATCGCTCAGCAGCGCGGCGTTATTCTCCGAAGCCAGGCACATCACCAGCTCGTTTTCGCCTTGGCTCAGCAGCTTCCACTCCTGTTTGCGCGCAAACCCGTGGCGAGCGAGCTTTACATGATGCCCGGCAAACGTCATGGCGCTGTTGTCGCGCAAGCCTCCGCAAATCGGGAAGCAAATCGGTGCTTGGCCGGACCACACGGCGGGATCGCCCTGCCACAAGTACTCGCGACCTCCAGCCTCAATCGAGGTAAACGAACCACCAGCCGTGGACACCTTAATAGAAATCGAATCGTTGGAGAGAGCGTATTCCATTGCCCATCCTTTCGAACAACTGCTTTTGCTCGCAAGTACCTGTCTCGGCCCTGACCAAAGGACAAACCCGCACGTTCACCGATGCATCCGGTATCCCAGGCATGCAACGGGGCACCATACAAACATTGATGCAATTACAGCTGAAAGGCCTTCTTATGCGAACCATCATCCTCTATGCCTCGCGCCACCACGGCAATACGAAAAAGCTCGTGGACGCCATCGTCGAGGCGCACCCCGAAATCGATACCCTCGACGTCAAGGCGCTTGGCAAAAACGAGTACCCCGACCTGCACGAATACCATCTGATTGGCGTCGCCACGGGCATCTATTACTCCGAGATCGACAAGGACATGGCACGCGTGCTCACTAACGTGCTGCAGCCGCAGAACAAGGTGTTTGGCCTTATGACCTACGGTGGCAAAAACAAGTGGTACGGCAAGGATATCGATGGCATCTGCCGCATGAGGCAGGCCATCTTTATGGGTGTCTACGGCTGCCCCGGCTTTGATACGTGGGGGCCGTTCAAACTCGCCGGCGGTGTCCAAAAGGGACACCCAACCGCTGAGGAAATTAAGGGCGCCGTCGACTTCTTCGACAAGATCGAAGACGAGTATGGCGACATCATCGTCGAAGAGTACGCCAAGCGCGAGAAGCGCCTAGCATACGAGAAGGAGCATCCTGCAGGAGGCCTGGTGGCCGGCGTTAAGCGCACGGCAAAGAAGATCGCTAACAAGCTGTAACTGTGAAGGTACTTTTGAGCGTTTAACCCATACGGCGGGTCCGAGCAGATTCGGGCCCGCCGTCTTTTTCTATCGTTACTCGGTAAAGGCGTTGCCGACGCTCTGGCCGCCAACATACGTCTCGACGAGGGTGAGCTCATGGTCGAACACGACAAAGTCGGCGTCGCGACCCGGCATGATGCTGCCGCACTTATCCTCGATGTGCGCAGAGCGAGCCGGCACCTCGGTTGCCATACGAATGGCGATATCGGCGCTGGCGATGCCCCAGTCGACAACGTTCTTGACGCCCTGGGCAAGCGTGAGCACAGAGCCGGCAATGCTCTTGCCATCGGCGAGCCAGCACAGGTTGTCCTTCATGATGACGTCCATGCCGCCACTGGTGTAGCTGCCCTCGGGCATGCCGCCGCAGCCAAGGCAGTCGGTGATGAGCACCGTGTGCTGCCAGCCCTTTGCCTGCAGCAGCGCCTTGATGGCAGCAGGGTTTACGTGTTTGCCGTCACAGATGATCTCGGCGTAGGTCTCGGGCGTGGACATAGCGGCGCCCACGACACCGGGCTCACGGTGATGCAGACCGCGCTGGCCGTTATAGGTATGCGTAAAGCAGCTGGCGCCGGCGTTGATGGCGGCGATGCACTCATCGTAGGTGGCGTCGGAGTGGCCAATGCAGGTCACGACGCCCTTTGCGCTCAGAGCCGCGGCGTAGGCGGCGGCGCCGTCGCGCTCGGCCGCCATGGCGCTCTTGACGATGCGACCGCCCGCGGCCTCCTGCCACTGATCAAAGATCTCCTCGGAGGGATCGATAAGATAAGCGGGGTTCTGCGCACCCACGTGCTTCATGGTAAAGAAGGGGCCCTCCAGGTAGATGCCCTGAATGCGTGCACCGCAGAAGTCGGGGCCGCGGCCCTCGTCGGCCTGGGCGATGGCGGCGCAGGCGTCCTTGATCTGCTCGACGCCATCGGTGAACGTCGTGGGCAGCCAGCTGGTGGTGCCGCGACGGGCGAGCTCGGTCGAGCTGATATCGATGCCCTCGGGATCGCCATCGGTAGTCGAGTGGTTGTAGAAGCCGTGGATGTGAGTGTCGACCATGCCCGGTGCGATCCACGACCCCGTGTAGTCCCTGATCTCGCAGGAGGGCTCGTCGGCCTGCCAGGCGCCAAAGACGCCGTCCTCGACCATGAGATAGCCGCCCAGCTGCGGGCCTGCCGGCAAGAAGAACTTGTCGGCCTTAATTGCGTACGTGCTCATATGCACTCCTTGCTTCTAAAGCAGTTGACTGTGGTGATGCTTATACACAGCTCACGTAAAACAAAAAGCGCCCGCCCGCCGTTATGAGCGGACGGGCGCCCTTGCAGGGGGACGCGATTAAGCGGTGAAGGGGTGAATCGTCACGCCCTTAACCACGCGGTTAACCGTGCCGGTGGGGCTCGGCGTATCGGGCGTGTTGCCCACGCGCACGGAGTTGAGCAGGCTGATAGCCTGGGCAAACATTACGAACGGCAGAGCAAGGTAGCCCTCGGGAAGCGCCTCGTAGCCCTTAAAGGTGAAGGACTCACCCTCATAGACGGTGGCACCTTCCTGCTGAACAGCGACGGTGTGCTGAGCGATATCGTCGCCACCGATCTCGTTGAGAATGTCGATGTCATACTGACGGGTGTAAGCGTCGTTGTTGACGAACACGAAGACGAGCGTCTTATCGTCGACGAAGGACTTAGGTCCGTGACGATAGCCCATGGAGGTGTCGTAAGAAGTAGCGACCAGACCGTGAGCAAGCTCGAGGATCTTGAGCTGGCTCTCCTGGGCAAGGCCACCGAAGGAGCCAGAACCCAAGTAGGTCACGCGGTTGAAGTCGCCAGCCAGGTAATCGGCGATCTCAGGCTCACGAGAGATGACCTCCTCGCCCATCTTGGCAATCGTCTCGACCCACTCGGCCTTCTGCTCGTCAGAGGCCGTATCGAAAATAAGGGTAGAGAGCAGGGTCATGCAGGAATAAGAACCGGTCATGGCGAAGCCCTTGTCGTTGGCACGCGGGATGAGCAGCGTCAGCGCATTGGGATCATCGGCGGACTCGACGGCGAGCTTGCCCTCGGGAGCGCAGGTGATGTTGAGGAACTTGACGTTGTGGACGAGCTCCTTGGCAACGGCAACGGCGGCAAGGCTCTCGGGGCTATTGCCAGAGCGGGCAAAGGAAACCACGAGCGTGGGATCCTCGGCGCGCAGGAAGTCACGCGGGGCGCTCACGATGTCGGTCGTGGCGATGGGCTTAAAGTCGTAAAGATCAGTGTTGCCAGCGTGACGCAGGTACGGGGCGCAGGTATCGCCAACGTAGTCGGACGTACCGGCACCGGTAAAGACAACAGACAGACGACCCTCGCCCATAGCGCGAGCCTCGGCCAGGAAGGCCTCGATGGCCTCCTTGTTCTCGCGATAGATGTTGAGCGTATCACGCCAAAGCTCGGGCTGCTGAGCAATCTCGGCCGTGGTGATCTGGGCGCCGAGCTCGGTGAGCTCCTCGACACTCTTCTCGAACATTTCTAATACCTCTCTCTAGAAGTAAACCTCTGACGTGCAATTATACACTTCGGTTGGTTATCTGGTAGTAACCAGTTGACTGCAAAGAATCAACACAACGAAACAGGCGCATCACTAATCGGTGCGCTGGTGATAAACCTTGTACTTAAACTGGTCGGCACGAGCAACCGAGAGCGTATACTCCACGACCTCGTTTGACTCGTTATACGTGGTTCTGATCAAATCGAGCACAGGCGAGCCCTCGACAATTCCCAAAAGGTGGGCATCGGTGGGACGGGCTATGCTCGCATAGAACTCCTCTTCGGCAACACGTATCTTTTGCTGAAAGTCTTGCTCAATCACATCGTAAAGCGGCTTACGCTCCAGCAGCGGTCGCTTTAGGGACAGAAATTGACGAACCGGTAGATAGCTACGTTCGACCATCATGGGCATATTGTCGGCGGAACGAAGGCGCTTGAGCTTAAAGATACGGTCGCCGATGCGACACCCCATATGCTCGGCCAGATTCTTATCGGCCTCCATCTCGCAAAACTCGAGAATCGAGGTCTCTGGATCGCGACCCATCGCCCGCATTTGCTCGGTAAAGCTGTAGGACTGCGTAAGATTGGTTGCCTTTGCCGAACGGTCGGTCACAAAGGTGCCGCGACCGTGCTGCCGAACCACCAGTCCCAAGCGTTCCAGCTCTTGTAGAGCTAGGCGTACTGTGGTGCGCGAGAGACCATAGCGCTCCGAAAGTTCGCGCTCGGAAGGAATCATGTCACCGGCATGATATTCATGGTCAATCTTTTCGGTCAGAATATCGACCAGCTGATCGTAAAGGGGCTGTTTGCGCGCTCCGATCGCCATCCTATCCTCCCTTTTGCTCGAATTCGGCTAACTACCTAGGGTGTTAAGCATTATCGGTCTGCAACACCCGACTCATCAAGAAAACAAAAGCCGCGCGCTCTTTCGAGCACGCGGCTTTTAACATACACATGGCTTAAGGGGTCGGGGTATGAGCCGCGTAGGGACACACCCCTCAAGCTAGAGCCTTACCAGATGCTCGGCCAGAGACCAAGCGGGCCAGCGCCCAGGATGCCAAGGACGAAGAGCAGCAGAATGCCCTTGGTCGGGGTCCAGCTGTGCTTAGCGAACATGTAGTAAAGCAGCAGCGTAAGCATAAGCGGGACGAGCTTCGGGACGATGGTGTTGAGGGTATCGGCAACAGAGAAGTTGACCGGATCCTCGGTGACGGTGCCGTAGGTAACGGACTCCATGCCGTTGCCCAGATCGGTGACGCCGCACTCGACAGCGTTGCCGTCGGCATCGGAAGCGGTGAGGGCGTTGCCGTCCTCATCGGTCATGGCGATGGTACCGGCCTCAGCGGTCTCGGTATCGATACCCTCCATACCGGTGAAGTTCTCGGCCTCCTTCTCGGAGACGATCACGGTAGTAGCGGAGAGGCCACGGGTGGTGCCGTTGGGGATCTGGAGGTTGATCTGGGTGCCACCCATGGTGACGACCAGGCAACCGACGACGAAGACGCCCATGATGGAAGCGGCACGCGTGAAGGCCTGCATGTTGGCGGTCAGAGCGTCAATAGCGCTGGTGCCAAGCTTGTAGGACCAGTTCATGAGCCAGAAGCGCAGAGCGAACTGGACGACGTTGAAGATCACCAGGAAGATGATCGGTGCAGCGGCGTTGCCGTTGATGGCCATGTTAGAAGTGATGCCGGCCGTGATAGGCACAAGCGTCAGCCAGAACAGGGCGTCACCGATACCACCGAGCGGGCCCATTGCGGCGACGCGGACGGCGCGGATCGTGGGGATGTCAACCTTGTTCTGCTCGAGCGAAAGCACGATGCCCATAACAAAGGTGACAAGGAACGGGTGGGTGTTGAAGAACTCCAGGTTGTGGCTCATGGAAGCCGCGAGGTCGTTCTTGTTGGTGTGGATCTTCTCCAGACCGGGGATGATGGAGTAAAGCCAGCCAGCGGCCTGCATGCGCTCGTAGTTGAACGATGCCTGCAGGAAGCAGGAGCGCCAAGCCATCTTGTTGAGGGTCTTCTGGTCGAGCTGCGGAGCAGGAGTGAGATCCTCGTAGTGCTCCGGGATCACATACTCATTAGATGCCATCTTCGAAGTCACCTCCGTCAGAAACAGCTGCACCCTTCAGCTCGGTCTGCTGCTGGAAGTCCCAGAAAGCGATGCCGAAGCCGATGAGAGCGAGGATGAGCAGAGCAGGGGTTGCCAGCGAATCGTTGGCAACGGTGATGAGCGCGAGGCCAAAGCCCATGAGGAAGAAGCCCCACATATCGCGGTTCATCATAACCTTGAGCAGGACGGCGAAGCCGACGAAGCGCATCATGCCGCCTGCAGCGGAGAGACCGGTCTGCAGCCAAGTCGGGATGGCAGAAGCGATGGTCTGACCGATGGTAGCGCCAGCGATGAAGAACAGGGTGACGACGACAGCGAAGATCAGGCCGAGCAGAGCCATGGCGAAGTAGTTCAGGCGCTCGATGCCCTTGGTGTCCGCGTTGTGAGCCATGTTATCGGCCGTGGACATAAGCGGGGACATAAGCGTGAAGACCAGGGTAACGCCAAGCTGGCCAAGCAGAGCGAACGGAATGGCGAGGCCGACTGCCGCGTTGGGCTCGAGGCCCGTGGCGATAGCGAGAATGGCTGCCATGATGCCGCCGATGACGGCGTTAGGCGGCTGAGCGCCTCCGATCGGCATGTTGCCGATCGTCATGAGCTGATAGGTACCACCCACGAGAAGACCGGTGTTGAGGTCGCCAAGGATAAGACCGATGACGGCGCCGGTGACGATGGGCTGATAGAGAGACTCGAGGAAGTCAAACTGGTCGATTGCCGCGATGAACGTGACGACGAAGACCAGAGCGATCTGGATGATCGAGTATTCCATCTTGCTCCTCCTTTCAAAATGTATGTACGCACTTTGGATTTCACGTACAGAACGTCAGGGTTTCACTCCTGACAACGTTGATCACGAGGATTACGAGAAGAGCTTGCTCGTGTCCTCAACAGGCGTGCTCGGAACGCGCCTGATCTCCAACTCCACCCCCAATTCCTGCAGCTCTTTAAACGCAGCGACATCCTCGTCGTTAACTGCGACGGAGGTGGCGACTTGGCGCTTTCCTTCCGACATGTGCATGTTGCCGATGTTTACCTTCTTTATAGGCACACCGCCCTTGACGAGCGTAAGCACGTCTTCCGGTGTTTCGGCCACGATGAAGATCTTCTGGCGCGGGCTCGCCTTGCCAATGACGTCGATGGTCTTCTGCAGAGAGAAGAAACGCGTAGCGACGCCGGCGGGAGCGGCCATCTTCATGAGGTTCTGGCGCATGGTGTTGGACGCCACGTCGTCGTTGGCGACGAGGATGAGGTTGGAGCCCAGGGTGGAGTTCCACTGGGTGGCAACCTGACCATGAACCAGTCGGTTATCGATGCGGGTAAGAAGAATGTTGGGTTCTGCCATGTTGATCAGCTTCCTTTCGTAATTTGCTGACGACAGTTACTTGATCTCCTGAATCGCGTAACGCGAAACATCTACGACGGCTCCGGATCGGACTTTGATCTGGACCTTCTCGCCTTCGATGCCTTTGACGGTTCCGTAGATACCGCCGGCGAAAAGAACCTCTTGACCCGGCTTGAGCTCGGTGTGCAGCTCCTTGAAGTACTTCTGCTTCTTCTTCATGTTGATTTGCGACCAGATGGTGTAAATCAAGCCCATGATGACAAGCAGGCCTAAAAGGGCGACCGAGGAGCTCAGGACGTTGGCTCCGAAATCGGCCATTAGATGCCGTCCTCGTCGCCGAAGATATCCTCTTCCTCGGAGCCGGCAACGGATGCGACCGTCTGGGCGGTGACGCCCGTCTGGCCAACGGTCACGGCCTGCTCGCCAAGCTCGGCGAGCGTGGCATTGCCGCGGAGGAACAGAAGCTCAATAACCATGGGAAGGTTGGTGCCAGTCAGAACCTCGACGTTGTCGACATCCTGGGCAATCATCATCGACTGGTTGAACGGGGTGCCGCCAAGCAGGTCGGTAAAGACGAGCACGCCATCGCACTCCTCGCGCATGGCGGTAATAGCGGCGCGGAGATCCTCACCGTAGGAAGCAGCCTGGTCGCCCTCAAAAGGAACGACGGTAAAAGCGGGCTGGTCGCCGGCAACCATAGCGATAGCGCTAGCTAGGCCGGGTGCGAACTGTCCATGACCGGTAAGAATAAAGCCAACCATTCAAATTTCCCTTCCGAAGGTGTGTACAATCTGAGTCCGATGATTTTCGGAAGCCAGCGGGCGCTCGCCCTTAAAGCTTCTTAGAAAGCGTTCTTTGAAGACCAGTGGTTTCTAAACTGGTAGTAACCACGTGACGTGTTGTTGTCACTATATCACCCCAGAAGAGGTCGCTTTCGTTGATTCATACGGTAAAACGTTTTTGCACCGCTCACGGTGATATTTCGACCGTTTACCGGTCGTTAACACTTCTACCTGCGGTTTTGAAACCGTTTCGAAATGCTTTGGCAAAAGATCGGAACTTTTCCTGTCCCTAAACAACGCAGGGCGGCTAAATATAGCGTGTAGAAAAATTGCAGGTCATTGTGAAGATATGTGAATTGGTCTTTTTGACTTAATACCAGTTAGAACCAGTTTTGAGATTATCGGTGAACGGTAGTTTTCGACCGTTCACCGGTTACTTGCAATCGTTTGCAGTTGTTTTCCCATATGAATCGGGGAAACCCGATGAAGCACTTGTGCGATCACGGGAAGTTTTGACATTTGTCCTCATCCCCCGCGCGCCAAACTCCGGCACTCAAAATGAGCTAATAGCTCACGCTAATCGTTTTCAATCATTATTTACTCTATATTCGTAATTATTTATCGTTTATCGTTAATTCTGATATGATACAAGTATCATCCAAGACATTGGTTGGAGGAGCTATGATCCGCTGGAACGTATCCAAATCGAATGAAGCCATCGACCGTGAACAGGCAATAGCCGATCTGAGGAAGCTCACTCGCATCTGCAAATGGGCCACAATCTGCATTACCACCGCACTCGCTCTGGGACTCCTCGCAGTCATTGCGATTGACCTTCTACTCATATTGCCTGGATTCTCCCAAGGGTCGTGTCTCCAATCCGTAGAACTTCAAGCCGGCGAAGGACCGTGCCTTGCTATCGTCGGTACCAATGCACAGGCCCCACTTATGCTCGTCGCACACGATGGTCACACTGCCATAGGAAGCCTCTTGATGACATGTCTCGCGCTTACCATCGCGCTAAGCGTGCGCAGGCTTTTCTTCAACATTGAAAAGAAAGGCAGGCCCTTTGACCTTGAATGTAACCAGACGCTTCGTCGAGTAGGACATTTATTCCTTATCGGCGGCGTTTCCGTGAGACTTCTTGGTGCCGTAATCACGGGAATGATACTCTCAGGATTTGGCGGCAGCTTTACGGATGCGTTCGTCGGCCAGTTATTCGAGCCCTCCATGCTCTTTGCAGGCCTGATTATTTGCCTGATTGCCAGCATCTTCCGCTACGGGTATATCCTGCAAAAACAAGATGACGAGTTGCTCTAGGGGGAATCCATGATTATTCTGCGGCTTGACCGCATGCTTGCCGAACGCAAGATCTCATCCAAAGAGCTTGCGGAACGCGTGGGCATCTCCCAGGTCAATATGTCGCGCATCAAGACGGGCAAGGTTTCTGCCGTGCGCTTTTCAACTCTTGACGCGATATGCCGGGCACTCGACTGCCAACCGGGCGATGTGCTGGAATATATGCCTGACGATGAAGCCGATAATCTTTTTGGACTTAAAGATTCATAGGCATAATTTAGCCACCAGAGCCTAAACGCAAATAGCCCGCTAGAACAACATCCGTTCTAGCGGGCTATTCAGATATTTCGGCTACGCGCTCGGTGGCTCAGACAAATCTTTACGCAAACAGGCCGTAGATGCTGATATTGGCCTTGGCGTAGAGGCCGTTAGCATACTCGGTCCACTTGGAGCTGGCGCTCGAAGCCTGCGAAGAGTACTGCTGGTAAGCAGTGTAGTAGGCGGTCATGGCCTGCTTATAGGTAGCGCTATCGGCCGTAAAGGCATCGTCAGCGAAGGCCTTGGCATAAGTGCTATCGGCGTCCTTCCAAGTGCCCTTCTCGCTATCCCACTCGTCACCGGCAAGGTTGATGATGTAGTCGGCGTAGTCCTTGCTCGCGGTCTCCTCGTTGCCGTCAGCAGGCTCGGTCGGAGCGGTCGGCATGCTTGCGGAGCTATCGCCCACCTTCTTCTTGTAGAGCTTCTGCAGCGTCGCGGACTGGCGGACGATCTGCTTGGCCTGGTCCTTGGACACGCCGTACTGCGTGGCCATGGTCTTGTAGTCGGAGGTGCCGATGGAATCCTCGGCGTACTGCTTCATTTCCTTGGAAGAGACGGTAATGCCCTCGTCCTCGGCAGCGTCCAGCAGAATCTGGTTGCGCACGTAGGACAGGATAACGTCGGCAGACGGAGCGGTGTAGTTGCCGTCGTCGTCCTTGACGGTGTCGAGACTGTACTGGCTCTCGATGGCCTCACGCGCGGTGATGTCGCTCTTCTTGCCGTTGTAGCTATAGCTTGCCACGGTCGAATCGAGCTGATCCTCGGTCAGGGTCGACGAGCCGACACCCTTGCCGCCAAAGCCGCCATTGCCAATAAAGAAGCCAACCACGGCAGCGATCACGACGGCAACCACAAAGGCGGCAATCATCGTCTTCTTATGCTTGGATGCATGGTCGTCTTCGTCGGAGTCGTCGTCCTCGTCCTGTTCCTCGGGCATGAGGTTCTCGTCAGCGGCATCCGCGGCAATCTGAGCCTCCAGGCGGGCGTCCTCCTCCTCGGCCGTCGTACCGGCAGCAATGTGCTCAGCAGACGTACCGGCGACCAGATCGATCTTCTCGTCCTCGTCACCGTCGGGGCCTTCGCCGCGCTCGATGATCTGGATGCCGTCGATCTCGTCCTTCTCGTCCTTCTTTTGAATCAGACCCATATCAGTTACTCCTTGTTAGGAAACATAGTCCTCAATAGAATACGCCCGACAGAGCGTCGGGCGTATTGATTCTCAGGTTATACGCAAACACTTAAGTACTATTTAGGCGTTTGCAGTGTGCATGCCTTAGGCCAGGTGCGCGATAACGGCATCGGCAAAGGCCTGCGTGCCCACAGCGCCCTCAACGGAGCCGGTCTGGGCACGACGCACGTCACCGGTAACCTGCTCGCCCTCGTCGAGCGTGGCAGATACGGCGACGCGAATGCGATTGGCAGCGTCGTTCTCGCCCAGGTGATCGAGCATCATAGCCGCAGACAGAATCTCGGCCGTGGGGTTAGCGATATCCTGGCCAGCGATATCGGGCGCGGAGCCGTGCGTCGCCTCGAAGATGGCGCAGTCGGCACCGATGTTGGAGCCGGGGGCCATACCCAGGCCACCTACCAGGCCGGCGCACAGGTCGCTGACGATATCGCCGTACAGGTTGGGCAGCACCAGGACATCGAAGTCGTTGGGGTTCTGGACCAGGCCCATGCAGGTGGCGTCGACAATCTTGTCGTTGAACTCGATATCGGGATAGTTGGCGGCCACCTCGCGTGCCACGCGCAGGAACAGGCCGTCGGTCGCCTTCATGATGTTGGCCTTATGCACGGCCGTCACCTTTTTGCGGCCGCAGCGGCGGGCATACTCAAAGGCATACTCCACAATGCGGCGGCTCTTGGCGATGGAGATCGGCTTAATTGAAATGGCGGAATCTGCGGCGAAGGTCTTCTGACCCGAACGCTCGACAAGCTGCGAGAGCTCCTCGACCTCGGCAGCGCCCTCATCGAACTCGATCCCGGCGTAGAGGTCCTCGGTGTTCTCACGCACGATGACCAGGTCGACGTCGCGGAAGCGCGAGCCGTCGCCCGGCTGCGACAGGCAGGGTCGCACGCAGGCGTACAGGTCGAAATGCTTGCGCAGGGCCACGTTGACGCTGCGGAAACCCGTGCCGACCGGCGTGGTGATGGGGCCCTTGATGGCAACCTTGGTCTCGGCGACCGCATCGAGCACGTGCTGGGGCAGCGGCGTGCCAAACTCGTCCATGACGCCGGCACCGGCCTCCTGGACGTTCCAGTTGATCTGGACACCGGCGGCCTCGACCACGCGGCGCATGGCCTGCGTAATCTCGGGACCGATACCGTCACCGGGAATCAGGACTACATCGTGCGCCATAATCTGTTACTCCTCGTCTTCGGCGTCGTCAGATTTTTTAACGCTAGCACGCTTCTTCTTTTTGGAGAGATCCAGGCCAAAACGTTTAACAAGCATTTCGCAAATCTCGCTCGAACGGGCCTTGAGATAGCTGCCCTTGCCGTTCTCGGCATCGAACTTAAGGCGCAGCGCGAGCTTCTCGGCGACCTCGGCGTCAATCTCGCCCTGACCAAACTCGTACAGGCAACCGAGCATGTCGCGATACTCGAGGTCGCCGTGGTAGCACTGGATGGCCTCGTCCAGGATGGACCAAGCCTCGCGCGAACGCTCGACGCTCGTGGCACCCCACACGCACAGCAGGCGGAAGGCGGCATAGCGCAGCGTGGAGGAGATCTCGTCGAACAGTGCAGTCTCGGCGCCCTCAAAGGCATCGCCCAGCTGCTCGGGGCAGGTGGTAGCGAGCGCCGTCAGGGCATCGAGGGCCTCCCAGCGGGTCTGCGCCTCGGGGCGGTCGAGCGCCTCGATCAGCGCGGGCACGCAGGGCACGACGCGCTGCGGATCGCGCTCGGCAAGCAAGTGCAGCACGCGGGCGGCAAACTGGCGGATACGGCGCGTGGGGCAGCCGAGCTCCTTGACCAGGCGGTCGACGGCGTTCTCGTTCTCCTCTGCCAGCTGAAGCTGTGCCAGCTCCTCGTCGGTGAGCTGTTCGTCTTTGTTTTCTGCCATAGTTACCTCTTCTTACTATTTCTTAGCGTGCTTGCCAGCACCCTTGCTGTCATCGGTGACCGAGATGAGCTGTCGGTCGGCAGCGCCATTGCGACGCGCACGGCGGCGTTCCTCGGCATCGCCCGCGTCGGCGGCGGCGCGGTGTGCTTTGTTGACGTTAAAGACCTCGTCGTGCTTGCGCCACGGACCGACGGACTCGCCAAAGCTCATCTTAAGGCCGGCGATAAAGCCGCCGAGCCAGCCGATCGGCGCAAACTGCACCAGCGGGAACAACGAGAACACCCAGGTCAGCAGGACGACTGCCACCGCGCCTGCAAAATTGGCAATCCAGTAATCGCGCTTGGTAATCACGCGCTTTTCGCAGGCCCACTGGCCGCACAAAAAGCCGATGTAAATCGCAAAGAGAAAGAGCACCAGCGCAAGCACCACGAACGTCCAGCTCATGGGCGCTACTCCCCGTGATGGTGGCCACAGCAGCACTCGTGGCCATCATCATGGCCGTGGCCGCCGCAGCACTCGTGATCCTCGCCATGGTGGTGGCCACAACCGCACTCGTGATCGTCGCCGTGCTCGCCGCAACCGCAGCCGTCCTCGTGAGCACCGTGCTCTTCGGGACGATACTGCGACCAGTCCAGACCGGCGGCGATGGCGTCGGCCTCCTCCTTGTAGAGGACCGTGATGGCCTGGGTGCCCAGCTTGGCGCCACCGATGGCGTCGAGCATGTCGTAGAGCGTAAAGGCGACGTCGGCGCCGGGCAGCGCGAGCTCGCGGTCATCGGCGTAGGCGAGCGCCAGGCGCAGGTCCTTGATGAAGTGCTCGACCATAAAGCCGGGCTTGTAGTCGCCGTCGAGCGCCTTGGGCGCCAGGCTCTCCATGGCGCCGGACTTACCGGTGCCGCCCAGGATCATCTGGCGGGTCTTCTCCAGGTCAAGGCCGCTCAGCTCGGCAAATGCCATGGCGTCTGCCATGCCGACCATGCAGGCGCCCAGCGACACCTGGTTGGCGAGCTTGGCAGCCTGGCCCTTGCCGGCGCCGTCGAAGCAGCAGATGGTTGCCGCAAAGGTGGAAAGGATGTCGCGGACCGGGGCAATGTCGTTCTCGGTAGCGCCCACGATAGCCGTGAGCGTGCCGGCGATAGCTCCCGACTCGCCGCCGGTGACGGGGCAGTCAAACGCCATGCGGCCGGAAACCTGGGCGGCCTCGGCAATGTCGCGCGCCAGCTCGGGCGAGCTCGTGGTGAGGTCGATCAGGACCGCGCCGGGCTTAGTGCACGCGAGCAGGCCGTCGCCCGCCAGGTAGAGCTCCTCGACCTCGGAGGGATAGCCCACCATGGTAAAGACAACGTCGGCGTTCGCCGCGGCATCTGCCGGCGTATCAGCCCAGACGGCGCCGCGCTCAACGAGCGCTGCAGCCTTGGACTTGGTGCGGTTGTTGACCGTGACGGGATAGCCAGCATCCAGGATGTGACCGGCGATGGGGGCACCCATGATTCCGGTGCCGATAAATGCGACGGAGAGCTTGTTTGCCATGAAACCTTTCCTTTTGGGTTGGGTGTTGTTACCAGGTTGAATACTCGATGCCAGCGTTTGGGCAGTGAGCCGGGATCGATTACGGCCGCGTTACTTGCCTACTGACCGCGCACGCGACGGGCGATGCGGTCGGAAAGCGACGCCTTGTCGGCGCGGTTCTTACCCCAAAACGCGCAGGCCACCATACCAGGGCCCACGTGCGAGCCAATGGTGGGACCCACGGAGCTGCGAATGATCGTGACGTCGGCGCAACCCTCCTCCTTGCGGATGGCAGCTTCGAGCCAGTCGCCGTCCTTCTCGGCATCGGCCGTCATGATGGCGATGGGCATGGTGCGGTCGGGCACGTAGTTCTCGCGGAACGACTTGAGGATGGACTTGAGTGCCTTCTTGCGGCCGCGGTTGACGCCGATCAGCGACAGCGAGCCGGCAAGGTCGTAGGAGAGCTCGGGCTTGACATCGAGCTTTGCCGTGAGCTGCGCCGCCGCGGGCGGAATGCGGCCGCCAGCAGCCAGTGCGTCGAAGCTCTCGAGGGTAAAGTAGCCGTGCACGTAGGTCTTTGCCTCGTTTGCCCAATCGACCAGCTGCTTGGCGGTCAGTCCCGCCGAACGCTGGCGCACGGCCTCGAGCGCCAAGAGCGCGCCGGTCGCGCAGGGCAGAGCGTTGTCGACCACGTACAGCTCAAAATCGGGATACTCGGCGCGCACGGCGTCCGCCGCCTGGCACGCGGAGTTGTAGCTCGACGACAGCGCCGAGGTAAAGCACAGGTAGACCGTGGGCGCGCCCTCTTTGGCGCACTCGGTAAAAAACTCGATATAGCGACCGAGCGACACAGCCGAGGTGGACACGCGGGCACCGGCGCGCATGCGGTCGTAGAACTCCTTAGGGCTCATGCTCGACCAGATGTCGTCCGTGCGCTCCTCGCCATCGATAATGAAGGGGAAACCCAGGATATCGACATCGAGGTTCGCGGCGACCTCGGGGCTAAAGTCGCAGCAGGTATCGACGACGATGCGGCAACGGTCCGAATGACCGGCGGATGCGGCCTTGTCCATCAAAGCGACTCCTTACGTAAAAAGGCGGCCACCCGCATGGGATGGCCGCCAACCGTTAACTCATGCAAGTTAACGTATTTTACTCGTCAAGTGTTTCGATGCGGGGCTTGATGATGCCATATCCACCATTCTTACGGTGATACACCACATTGATGAGACCGGTCGTCGCGTTCTCGAACACGTAGAAGTCGTGACCCAGCAGATCGGTCTGCACCAGCGCCTGCTCCTCAGTCATCGGGGTGACGTCGATAACCTTCTCGCGGACGAGCAGGTCGTCCTCTTCCTCGGGCAGCAGCAGGTCGGCCAGATCCTCGACGCGCTCGACCGGTGCGACATCCGCTGCGCTGGCACCGCCCTGGCGGTTGTCCACAACCTTGGTCTTGAACTTGCGCAGCTGGCGGGTGACCTTATCGGCGGAGAGGTCGATGGCGGCGTACATATCTGCGCCATGCTCGGCAACGCGAATCACCGAACCGCGGACGCGAACCGTAACCTCGACGATTGCCGGGTTGGGGTTCGAGGGGTTCTTCTCATAGCGAAGTACAACGTCGACTGTCATGGGCTCGATATCGAAAACCTTGAGCGCCTCGCCGATCTTTTCATCCACATGCGCACGCAGAGCATCGGTTACCGTCGTCTTGCGTCCAGAAACCTTGATATCCATACGTGGCTCCAATCTGCCTCGGGGACTTACTGTACTGGCTATGTACCCATTGCCGTGCATTTAATCACGCGGATTCCTAAAGACCCGAATAACGATTGCTTGATACCGCATACCGAAGTCTCGCACTTTTCTGTGGCAAAGTGCGCTATAGGGGGGCCGACGGCTTTGTATTTGGTCCCGAAAATTGGCTTTGACCTGCTGGTTTTATTGGGATGAAAAAGCCGGGCTCCCCCATCGGGGAAGCCCGGCAGTGCGTGTTGAAACCGTGAAGAGGTGTCCTTTCCAACGTATAGGAGACACCACCCCTAGCAATAACTAGCTATTGAGTTTGTTAATGTCGTCGTCGGTGATGGCGCCTTCCTGGCTGGACGATTTGTCCTCGGAGGATGCGGTCTCATTGTTGGAATCGGAGGACTCGCTGCCGGAGGACGTGGTCTCACCGGACTCAGAGTCGCCCGGCTGCACGTTAGCGCCCGAAACCGTCTTAGTGGTGAGGTCGTAGGGCATCGTGCCATACCAGACAGAGTGGACCGCCTCGAGCGTGCCGTCGGCCGTAATACCGTCGAGGGCATCGCTCACGGCACGGCACAGTTCGTCATTGGACGAGAGGCCCACAACACCAAGCGTCGAGGGTGCCTCGAGCGCACCGACATAGGAGACCTCGCTCATCAGGCGTGCAAGGTAGCCGCCGGCCGTGGAGTCGCAGATCACATAGTCGACCTCGCCGGACTCGAGCGCCTCAAAGCACTCGTTGATGTTGGAGTAGGTCTTTTGGTTGGCGGTGATGCTCTGCTTAGCAAGCGCCTCCTGCGAGGCCGAGGACATCTGGACACCCAGAGTAGACGTGTTAAGGGTATCGGTGGAAACGCTTAACGACCCACCATCGCTGGTTTTACCGAACACGGAAGTGGCATCGTACAGGCAGGTGCCGAGCGAGCTAACGTCCCCGTCCGTGGAGTTGATCTTGCCGATAAAGATATCGGCCTTTTTGTCGCCGAGCGCGGAACCTGCCGAGGACGCATCGACAAAGGCGACCTTAAGGCCCATGCGGCTTGCGAGGGCGCGGGCGGCGTCAACCGCATACCCCGTGAGCTCGCCGTCGGCGTCCTGCATGGCCTGCGGCGCATCGGAAGTATCGAGGGCGACCGTCAGGGTTCCGGGAGTGACCAGGGCATCGTCCGACACCGCCGGCGTGACGGTCTCGTACTCGATCTGGTCGATCGTGGGAGTCGTGAACGTAGACAGCGGGTTGAACGCGCATCCGCTCAGGCCCAAAACGGCGATGACCGCTGCGGTCCCAGCACCTAACCGAGCCGCGTGCATCAAGCTGCCCCTCACCATGTCCACTACCCTGCCTTCTGTGTCGTATACAATCCGTGCGTTGCGCGGAATATCAGGTTGTTCCCACCAGCTGACCTGGTATTTGACCCCACACTTGCGCACCGGGGTGTTTGCTCGGGAGGCCGCAGCCACCTTCACGACTGGCCCGCTCGCCCGCGAGGCGGTATTGCCCCAAAGAAAGTAGAACGGACGGTGCGGCTTACATCTAGGACGCGCCATGATCGCGCCGCGCGCACGCGGTCGCTTACGTGGATCCCTTTGACCGCGTCTGTCTTGGACTAGGACGGGCATTTCGTCCGTCCGCAACCACAGCCTGGCAGGAACGTAGCGCATTATAGCTAAGTTCAAGCTAAAGTTTAAGGTTAGGGGCGTCATTCGCATCGCGAGTACAGATTTCGCAGGTCGGAGCGGGCTATTCGTGCCCCCATGAAGCCCGGAGCTCCCCCACGGGGAGCTCCGGGGCACCCGTCTCAGGGTGCCGTGTGCAAAAAACGGCAAATATGAGTACTGTTACCAATTTAGTAGCAGCGTATTACCGCCTCACGAGCCCTTTTTGAGTTCCGCACAGCCTGCTTGGCGCCAAGATATTCCACATTCGTTTATTATCTCTTCGCTGAATCCAGATTTTCGGCCCAAGTTTCTTTGTTTTTGCTGTCACTAATCTAGTAACAGTACTCATATTTGCCGTTTTTTGCACAGAGCATATAAACAGACCCCCTATAAAGCCATAGTTTTACGCTGGCTTGAGCCCAAAGCACGCTCGGAGCGTATTCAGCAGAGCATCTTGCCTCTTTCGACGAGCCTCTACGCGATTCTGATATCGCTTACCCATACGCTGGTGGATGCGCCATGCGAGCGCTTCCATCGCTTCCATGTCGCGGAGCATTTCGTTGTTGACCGTCGCGACCTCGATTCCCATAGTAATCAAGCCCGTGTTGCGCTTTTCATCATGGATACGTCCCCTCCGAGAGGAATGGCCCAGCTCACCGTTGTATTCCAGGTCAAACCGGGCTGTTTCCTGATACGCATCGCAAACTGCATGCGGCATCCCCGAGATTGCCTGCGCGCGGTCATCGAACTCGATCTTGTAGTCGGTCTTAAAGGGACCGCAGGCAAATCCGCCATAGGAAAACGGAAGCGAAAACAGAGCGAGCATGATGCACTCCATGGGCGAGCGCAGGTTTTCTGACAAGTAGGGACACAGACGCTGCAGTTGTTTGGCCGCATTCCCCTTGCATACCGCGAGGTAATCTGCCAGACGATCGGGCGTCAGCACCGGCTCAACCTCAAAGTAGCCCACGTCTGCTGGCTGGTCCTTGTCCTTTGCAAGTTTATTCGTAACGGGCGAGGTGTAGGGAGGCAGATACTTCCCGCGGTCACTCAGTGAAATCTTAGAGCACAGCTCCTGGGCCAGGGCAAATGCCTGGATGCAGCCGACTTCGCGCGCGACGGCTACGCAAAGGGCCTCGGGAGATAGACTGTACACCCCCGGTTCCACCTCTAGAATCGAGCCGGCGGGCAACTCGGAGCATACGGACCAGCTCACGCCAAGAATACGGCGGCGCTGCGCTGCAGACCCTACCAGCAAGCACAAATCCTCTTGCACCTCGCCGCTTGCGGCCCCAATCCGCACCAAATCGGGAAGATAGATGTCCTCGGTCGAGGGCGACGACGTGCGCAGCACACGGCGCTCTTCATCGGGATCGAGGTCCCTCCAGCTGATGTAACCCATTTGTCGGCGCTCGGCGCGCATCATGCGCAGCGCCGAGGCACCGGTCAGGATTACGGAAGCAGCCAGCTGCTCGCTTGCAGGCTTGCCACGCTGCCCGATCTTTATTGCCATCTGAACCACCCCTACCAAACGCGTGCGATAGCGAGGCCATCAACGGCCGTGGCACCGGCGCGCTTGAGTTCCGCCGAAGCCGCTGCCATCGTCGCACCCGTGGTGATAACGTCGTCGATAAGCAGCAGGCGGCGGCCGTGCACGTCCTCAACCGTCTCGTACATACCTCGGGCACGCTCGCGGCGCTCCTCACGACCGAGTTCGCGCTGGTCGCCATGCCCGTACTTGACGAGAGCATCGAGCAGAGGAACACCCGACAGCTCGCAAAATGGGCGCGCAATAGCCTCCATATGATCAAAACCACGCCGCCGAAACGCTGCCGCCGTCGCAGGCACAAACACCACCGCATCCGCACCGGAAAGCACGCCTCCGTAGCGATCGGGAGCTACGACCTGGGCATGCAGGGCGGTGTCGTAGAGCAGCTCCGCCAGATACGGAGCCAGACGTCGCTCGCCCGCATCCTTGTACGCTTTAATGATGCGCGGCAGCGGATGCGCATAGACGGCGCACGCCAGGCAGCGGTCGAGCGCCTCCGCCATTGCCGAAGACGTGCCCTCGACCGAACACTCAGTGCACAGCAAATCCCCAAACGGGGCGCCACATCGGGTGCAGCTATGACGTGGGTCGATGAGCGTGAGCGCGGCCAGGCAGTCTTGGCAAATAAGCGCACCGGCGCGCTCGCAGCCGGTACATCGTGTTGGCGACAATGCCTCGAGCGCCTCGTACGTCGCGCGCTCGGCAAACGGTAGCAATTCGTCCGCAAACGGTAGGGCACCGGCACTCTGCAGACGGCTCAATATGTTCAGATGGCTCTTCAAGACACAACCCTCCCTACGCTCGATCGCAGGGAGGGTTGTTGATTCGGCGCTATGATACCCCGATGCGCTCGGGGCAAGGCAGGTTAAATCCGCTCGCGGGCGTTATTCGCCGGCGGGCGGTTGTGGTGCGGACGAAGACGGGGTCGAGCCCTCGTCACCATCCTGGCGCGGCTTGCGGGAACGACGACGGCGACGGCGCTTTTGACCCTGGTCGGCCGAGCCCTCGCCACCGCGATTCTCGCGCGGCTCGCGCTCGTCGCGAGCTGCGCCATGCGAAGCCTTGGCAGCCGCTCCCCCGCCATCTCCGGGACGACGGCGCGTGACCTTGACCTCGCCATCCGAGACCTGATCGGCCACGGAGGGCACTGAGGGCTTCTGCTGCGCGCCCGAGGAATGGCGACGGCGCGGACGCGGCGCGCGCTCCTCCTCGCCACGTGACTTGCCGCCCTTGTCGGCAGGCGCGTCGGAGGCCGAGGCGCCCTTGGAAGCGGCACCAGCCTCGCGAGCAGCTGCGGCGCGGAAGGCGTCCTCGCGCTCCTCGCTCGACAGATGACGGCGACGACGACGTGTGGGGTTCATGCCACCGCCGCGATTCTGCTGCTGGGGCTGCTGAACCTCGCGCTCGCGAGAGGCGTTCTTGCCCGCGGCTGCAGCCTCGCCGGCATCGGCAGAGCCCGCACGCTTGCGGCGGCGACGGCCATCAGCCGCCCCCTCGGCCTCGAGCGCCTCGGCCTTGCCACGGCCCTTTCCGCGGCCACGACCCTCGCCCTGACCCTGACCGGAGCGAGCATCGGATTCGGCATCGCGGCGACGGCGCTTGGGCATCGACGTACCGGCCAGACGGTCGGCACTCGACAGGCCATCGCCCACGTCGACGCCGTTCTCACGATCGAGCTCCATGAGCGCCAGGCGCATCTCGGGCGACTCGATGCGCTCGAGCACGTCGCGCGTCACGCAATCGGGGCGGCAGTTACAACCCTGCTCGGCTGCCTTCTTTTTGCAGCCCTCCGAGCACGTCATATCGGCCAGGTTGACCTTAAAGACTTTGCCGTTCTCCAGGCGCAGCACCAGCTGCTCACGCGGCGTGTCATATTCCTGGATACGCGCCTTGCCGAGCGGCGTATCGATGAGCGTCTTCTTTTTGGGCGCACGGCTCTTAAAGTCCTTGTACGCCTCGAACTCATAGCGCAGGCAGCACATCAGGCGGCCGCATACGCCGCTGATCTTGGACGAGTTGAGCGGCAGGTCCTGCTCTTTTGCCATGCGAATCGAGACGGGCTCAAACTGTCCGCCAAAGCGCGTGCAGCAGAGTTCCTGTCCGCACTGGGCATAGCCGCCCACCAGGCGGGTCTCGTCGCGCACGCCGATCTGGCGCATGTCGACGCGAATGTGCAGCGTCGAGGACAGATCCTTGACGAGCTGGCGAAAATCGACGCGCTCCTCGGCCGCAAAGTAGAACACGGCCTTCTCGCCGCCAAACAGGTACTCGACGCCCACCGGCTTCATCTCGAGGTCGAGCTCCTTGACCAGGCGGCGGAAGTCGACCATGGCCTCGTCGCCCTGGATGGCCAGGTCGTCGGCAAGCTGGAGGTCGATGTCGCTCGCCACGCGCAGCACGGGCTTGAGCGGCTGACCGATCTCGTCTTGCGGCACCTCAAAGGGATCGGCCGTGACCAGGCCGATCTCGGTTCCGCGCTCGGTGGAGCAAATGGCATAATCGGCCTCGAGGATATCCAGATCCTGCGGATCGAACCACAGGTCGCGCGAGGCATAGGTAAACTTAACGGGTACGACTAACGGCATTTCAGTGCCTTCCTGATATCGAACAGCATGACCTCGATGGCCAGCTGGGGAGTAACGTTTCTGGCGATGTTGCGCTCGGCGGTCGCGACTGCCTCGAGCGCCTGGGTGGCACCCGCAACATTGGTCGCGGCGGCAAGCCGACCGATCGTGTCGCGCACGTCTTCGTTCACCACGTCGGCTGCCTCGTCCTGAAGCGTCAGCAGCACGTCGCGCATGAGCGTCCGCGCGCTCGCCAGCGCTTCCATGATACCCGAACGCTCGCGCGCGTTGAGTTCGCGCTTATTGCGGTCCTCAAGCTGCTTCAATGCTCCACGCGACAGGTAGTCGGCGTTTTGCTCGAGCACCTTTTCCTGTGTGGACTTGACCTCGGCGAGCGGCGCCTTAACGGCGACGATGAGCGACTTGGCGCGGCTGAGCACGTCGGCCTCGTCGGCGGCAATGAGTGAGTCGATGGCGCGGACCATCTGACGGCGGGCGTCCTGGCGCTCGGCGCTCTTGAGGAACTCGATGCCACGCGTGGGGCTTCCCGCCACGGCGACGGCCATGCGGCAACGCGCAGGGTCCTGACCGGTGGCGCGGCTCACGGCCTGCGCGGCGACGGCGGGCGATACCAGCCGAAACGGCACGCACTGGCAGCGGCTCACGATGGTGGGCAACATCACGTCTGCCGAGGTGCCCAGCAGGATGAACATAACGCCCTCGGGCGGCTCCTCGAGTGTCTTGAGCAGCGCGTTGGCGGTGTTGGCGCGCAGTTGCTCGGCACGGTCGATGATGTAGACCTTGGCCTTGGCACGGATGGGCGCCAGAGGCACGTCATCGAGCAGCTCGCGGGTCTGAGCGATGAGGTAGCCCGTGGCGCTCTCGGGCGTGTAATAGTGCACGTCGGGATGCGTATGCCGAGCAACGCGCACGCAACTGTCGCATGCGCCGCAGCCGTCCTGCTCGCACAGGAAGGCCTGGGCGAGCGCCCATGCGGCATCGAGCTTGCCGGCACCGGGAGCGCCCAAAAACAGATAGGCGTGCGATGCGCGACCTCTGGCGACGGCGTTGGTCAAAAAATCGCGCACGCGCTGTTGGGTGTCGAGCTTGGCCAGCAGGCTTGCCTGAGCGGGGGCCATGTTACTCGGCCTCCTGGGCAAGCGCGGCGGCGACGGCATCTTGGGGGACATCGAGGCCATACGCGCGAACCTGCTCGACCGTCTTCGCAAAGACTTCCTCGATGGTCGCGGTAGCGTCGATGAGCTTTACGCGGTTTGGTTCCTCGGCGGCGATGGCGCAAAATCCCTGGTAGACACGCTCTTGGAAGGCCATGCCCTTGGCCTCCATGCGGTCGGCCGCACCGCGATCGGCCATGCGCAGCGCCGCCTGCTCGGGCGTGATGTGATAGACGAGCGTGAGCGCCGGGTGCGTACCCGCGACGGCCAGGTTGTTGGCATCGCGCACTATCTGGCGATCGAGGCCATCGGCAAACGCCTGATAGCAAGTTGTGGAATCGTAGAAGCGGTCGCACAGGACCACCTTGCCGGCAGCAAGGGCAGGCGCGATGACCTCGTGCACCAACTGGGCGCGCGCGGCCTCGTAGAGCAACAACTCGCAGGTGTCGCCCATCGCCGTATTGGCGGGGTCGAGCAGCAGAGCACGGATCTTTTCGCTGATGGCGGTACCGCCCGGCTCGCGCAGGGTCACAACCTGGTAGCCAGCGAGTTCAAGCGCGCGGGCAAGCAGACGCGCCTGCGTGGACTTGCCGGCGCCATCGACGCCCTCGAGCGTGATAAAGCTATGTTGAGCGGGCTCAAAAGCCATGGGCGCAGCCCCTTCCTACAAGGCGCGTAAATGCAGATATATCAACCAAGCCATGATACCCCAGTGCTCGGTGCGTCCCCAATGGCTAAAGGTGCCTTTCCGAAGTTGCGGTGAAATAGGGACTGATTGAAGCTCTGAGACCGCCAAACAGTCCCTATTTCACCGCAACTTATGATGGGGAATTTTGGACGCTGGGTATAATCGTCGTATTGCATTGAAATGTGGCGAAAGGAGTGGCAATGTCTCGGTATTGTGCCTCGTGCGGCAAGCTTCTTGCAGATAATGCCAAGTTCTGCACCTCGTGCGGTGCACCCGTTGAGCAAACAACCGCGAGCGATAGCCAGCCCGCTTTTGAGCAGACCGGCTCCCTTGATACGCCGCAAGCCAAGGCGGACGACCCCCTCGCCTATCGCCCCGACCCCGCCGCAAGCCCCGCGGCCGTCGAGACCACGCAGCGCATACCCGTCGCGAGCGGCTCGCCCCAACAGGAGCCGGCTCCCGCATACACGCCCGCTTCGCCACAGACCCCCGCTCCCAAAAAGAGCGGCACCGGGCCGCTTATCGCCGTTATTGTTGTGCTGGTGGCGATCATCATCGCCCTGGTCGTTTTCTTTGTGATCAAGCCTTTCGACAACGCCGCCACGCAGACGACTGCCGAGGTAGCTAAGCTGCACCATGACGTCGACGACGATGACCTAAAGCCTCTCGGCGATCCCAACAGCCTGTACGACGATGATGACGATGACGACGAGGATGGCGGCGAAGCAACGCTCTCCGAGCAGAATCTCTACCGCCGACTGAGCGAATACTACGACTTGCTAGAAGACCTCGACAACTACGTCCGTGGCTGCGCGCAGAACTTCAACGGCAGCTATCTGGAAGAGGATCGAACCACCCGTCAAAATCTCGCCGACGTCGCCGAGCGCACGGAGGACACCATCGAGCAGTATTACGACATCGTCGAGGACCTAGACGTCCCGACGAGCTCCAAGAACTACAGCTCCTGGAAGGACATCGTTGCCCTGTATGACGACCTGGATCACCGCATTGACGCAATCTGTGATGCCTGGGAGATCAGCCTGAAATACGCCAAGCCTGAGGACCACAAGAATGAGATCGTGGCGCCGCTGTCGCGCGACAACGTGGCGGGCACCAATGACAATAAGTACCGCCTAGATTTTGAGGAGCGCTATCCCAGCGCCAAGCCTGTCGAGGTGAACTAGCGCTCTGTCGTTCCCGAGCCGGCAGTAAGGGACGTTCCTAAACTGCCGGCAGAAAAGGAACGTCCCTAACTGCCGGTCAAAAAAACGAGCGAGGATCGTGGGGTCCTCGCTCGTTTTTTAGGCAATGTTTCGACCGCGCCGTTACTTGTCGGAGGCTACTTTCTTGGCAGTCGACTTCTTCGCGGTCGTCTTCTTGGCGGCAGTGGCTTTCTTAGCCGTGGTCTTCTTCGCCGTGCTCGCCTTGGTTGTGGTCTTGCGGCCGCGGGCGGGCTTCTTCTCCTTGGTCGGGCAGTCCATGTTCACGCAGATGCGCCACGGGCCGCGCGCGGTGTTGACCACCACGATGGGAGCGCCGCACTCGGGGCAGGTCTCACCCGTCGCCTCGAGCTTGCCGCGCGCCGGCAGCGGATAGCTCACGCCGCAGTCATCGTAGTTGGTGCAGCGGATAAAGCGCTTGCCGCTCTTTTCGCTCTTGTGCGCGATCAGGTCGCCATGGCGTCCTGCCTCGGCGCACACATTGCACTCGCCCACCTTAAGGTCGGGCTCGTAGTTGGTGGGGCACGTCGGGTTCACGCAGATCTCGAAAGCCTTCTGACGGAACGGCTGACACTTAATGCGTGGCGCGCCGCACTCGGGGCACACGGCTGCCTCGCCCTCGAGCGGGCTCACCTTGACGCCGCTCGGCACCGGATAGGTCACGTCGCAGTCGGGCCAGCCCATGC
>OMCD01000532.1_pt1 | contig 26842 bp, 25 predicted proteins | sample 1674171 | NCBI WGS metagenome assembly OMCD01 (sample SAMEA103958149, study PRJEB25191) | human gut metagenome | biome: human-associated habitat [ENVO:00009003]; feature: intestine environment [ENVO:2100002]; material: feces | place: Germany | collected 2013/2015
TTTTCCAGTGTTTTCAGTGTCTGTGACCAGCAGAGCATATAAAACAGCCGTCCTTTTTTCAGGCTTTCCCGGTCAAACATGCTGTCTGCCAGATAAGCCACCCCATCCGGCGTAACAAAGCCCATATGACTGGCTGCATGCCCAGGAAGGGAAAGGATCCGGAACTGTACGCCGCAGACCTGAACCTGTTCCTGGCCTGGCAGGATCATCTGGTCTGCTTTACACAGCATATCACTACATTCTCTTTCATTATCCTGTAACGTATTCGAATAGAAAACAGTTTTTAAAGACAATGTATCCTGCAATATGCCTGCATCCAGACAGGACATGACCAGTTCTGCCCCATATTCCTCCTGAAGAAAGCGGTTATTTTCTGTATGGTCATAATGCCCGTGACTGCATAGTACCGCTCTTACACTGATCTTGTTTTTACTGAGATATTCTGCCAGTTGTGTTCTTGCCAGACGGGAACCACAATCCATTAATATCCATTCTCTTTCTCTTATCTCATAATAAGGAATACAGTTTCCCATCAAATAAAGACAACCTGTATTTCCTGCCACCTGCACTGAATGTCCCATACACTTCCGGTCTCCCTTAAACACTTGATCAGGAACACAAATATCCGCTCACCTGAAGTTGTCTTCGGCGGGCGGACATCTGCATTATGTCTTACAAATTCTTTTACTTTCTGCTTTCTTTGATCTGTTTGATCAGTTCCGGGATCACCAGTTTCAGATCGCCTACTACACCATAATCTGCCATATTAAAGATAGGTGCATCTGGATCCTTATTAATAGCTACGATCACATCAGAACCACTCATACCTGCTGCATGCTGGATTGCTCCTGAAATTCCACATGCAATGTACAGTTTTGGACCAACTGTCTTTCCGGTCTGTCCAACCTGATGAACATGTCCGATCCAGCCTGCGTCAACAGCTGCACGGGATGCACCTACAACGCCGCCTAACAGATCTGCCAGTTCCTTTAACGGTTCAAAACCTTCAGGTCCGCCAACGCCTCGTCCGCCGGACACGATCACTTCTGCACTCTCCAGATTTACATCACCGGCATCTAAGTCTTTTAATACCTCTACCAGACGGGTACGGATACGTTCTGCTGCAATGTGGATGTCTTCTGTAATGGTCTCAGGCTTGTTATCCTCGTTTCTCTCACCCTTCTTAAATACGCCCGGACGTACAGTTCCAATCTGCGGACGATGATCCGGACACATGATCGTAGCCAGAAGGTTTCCACCGAAGGTAGGACGGGTCCATGCGATATTTCCTGTTTCTTCATCATAATCTACAGCTGTACAGTCAGCTGTCAGACCGGTTCTTAAACGGCAGGAAAGTCTTGGTCCCATGTCACGGCCCTCATTGGTAGCACCGATCATCATGGTGGTTGGTCCGTATTTTGTTACCAGGGCATACATAGCATCTGCATAAGCGTCTGTGGTGTAATGCTGGTATTCTTCCCCGTCAACTACAATAATCTTATCTGCTCCATAAGCTGCTGCTTCTTTCACAGCTGCCTCTGTCTTATAACCGATCACAACTGCCACAAGAGCACCGCCCTGGGCATCTGCCAGTCTGCGTCCCGGATTTAACAGCTCCAGTCCTACATTTCTGGCCTTTCCTTCTTCATCGGTTTCAATAAATACCCATAAATCTTTGCTTAAAGCCTCCATGTTCTTCCTCCCTCCTTATACGATATGTGCAGAATTTAATAATTCAAACAGTTTCTGTGCAGAAGCTTCCGGACTATCTTCTTTTACAACAACGCCGCCCTGCTTCTGAGGAGGAGTAAAGCTCTTCTTAACCTTTGTAGGAGATCCCTTTAAACCAATACGCTCTGCGTCTACAGGAATATCTGCTGCAGTTAAAGTATTGATCGTCGCTCTGTTTGCTGCCATTTTTGACTTAATAGTTGGATAACGTGGGCTGAAGCTTGGCTTTGTCACTGTGATCACACAAGGCATCTTTGCTGCCAGAACCTCATATCCTTCCCCAGTCTCACGTTTTACCAGAACCTCATCGTTTTCTACCTTTGCTTCAATGGCATATGTGATCTGTGGACAATCCATATGCTCTGCGATTTCTGGTCCTACCTGTGCGGTATCACCGTCAATTGCCTGCTTACCGCAGAAGATGATATCAAATTTGCCTTCCAGTGTCTCAATCTTGTCGATAGCTGTTTTTAATGTATAGCTGGTAGCCAGTGTATCTGCACCGCCGAAAGCTCTGTCACTTACCAGATATGCCTTATCTCCGCCTACCGCCAGACACTCTTTTAAAGCTGCTTCTGCCTGTTTTGGACCCATGGAAAGAAGGATGATCTTCGTTTCCGGTGTTACATCTTTAATACGTGCTGCAATCTCTAATGCATATGCGTCAAAAGGATTGACAATACTTGGAACACCTGCACGGATCAGTGTATTTGTTACCGGATCGATCTTGATCTCTGTAGTATCCGGAACCTGCTTAATACAAACTAAGATGTTCATGCATTTTCCTCCTTTGGCTCCTCCCAGTATAACATGGTTGCCATGCTTCCTACCTGGCATACAACCCCATCCTGGTTAATAATAGAATACTGGATATTTAAAATACCTCTGTCTGGTTTTGATTTAGAACGCTTAGCCTCCAGAACTTCCACCTCACAGTGAATGGTATCACCGATCTTGATGGCTCCTACGAATTTCCACTCTGTGCTTAAAGCTGCAATAGCAGAACCGTCAACCAGTCCCATACGTCCCCATAAACCGGTAGCAATGCCTGCACCTAAGAGTCCATGGGCAATACGGCTCTTAAATGGAAGGCTTTCTGCATAGATCTTATCTGTATGGATCGGGTTGTTATCGCCGGTAATACCTGCAAACAAAACTACGTCTGTTTCTGTAACAGTACGGGAAAGAGTGGTAAATTTATCTCCCACATGAAATTCACTTAAATATAAATAAGAACGCTTCATGTTCAAAACCTCCTGTTTATTAATACTCTTTTAATACAAATCTTCCAACTACCATACGGCAGATCTCAGAAGTTCCTTCACCGATGGTTAAAAGCTTTGCATCACGGTACATACGCTCTACCTGATATTCGTCACAAAGGCCATATCCGCCCATGATCTGAAGACCCATATCACATACACGTACACACATTTCAGAACAGAACATCTTTGTCATGGTTGCTTCTTTGCTGAATGGAAGTCCGTTGTCACTCATACGTGCTGTATTGTAAAGCATTGCACGGGCTACATCGATCTCTGTTGCCATTTCTGCTAATTTGAATGCGATCGCCTGGTTTTCGCAGATTGGCTTTCCAAAAGTAACTCTTTCCTTGGAGTATTTAGCTGCACGCTCTAAAACGCCCTGTGCCATACCAACTGCTACTGCGGAAATTGCTACACGGCCATCATCTACGCACTTCATAAACAGCGGGAAGCCTCTGTTTAATTCACCTAACAGATTCTCTTTTGGAATACGGACATCTGTAAAGGTCAGTGGGCATGAATAGGAGCTTCTGTTGCTCATCTTCTGCTCTGGCTTTCCAACCTCCAAACCAGGAGTTCCTGCTGGCACGATAAATACGGAAATACCTCTGCTTCCTTTTGCTTCCATATCAGTCTTTGCTGCTACTAAGAAGGTAGCTGCATACGGGCTGTTTGTGATAAAAGCCTTGCTTCCGTTGATGACCCACTCATCGCCTTCTAAAACAGCCTTGGTACGGATCTGTCCTGCATCAGAACCAGACTGAGGCTCTGTCAGTGCAAATGCACATAAGCCTTCACCCATAGCTGCAGGAGTAAGGAATTTACGTTTCTGCTCATCGGTACCTGCAATAGCAATAGGAGTGCTTCCTAAAGATGCATGAGCATCGATAATAGAAGCTAAAGATGCAGAATGTCTTGCGATCTGCTCAATAACAAGAACATTGCTTAAGTGATCCATTCCTGCACCGCCGTATTCTTCTGGTGCGCAGATTCCTAAAAATCCCATTTCCGCACACTGTTTTACCTCTTCCTCCGGAAATGCGTGACGTGCATCTAAATCTGTAACTGTTTCAGCAACTACTTCATCTGCGAATTTTTTCGCCATCTCCTGAATACTTAACTGGTCCTCTGTTAATCCATATTTGTTGCTCATAAAATAAACCTCCTCCAAAATTCTGTTATTTGATTGTTTCTGTTAATTTTCCAGCCATTTCCTTTAACCGGAATTTCTGTACCTTTCCCGTAGATGTACGGGGCCAGTCCCCATTTTTTAAATAAAAGAAATATTTAGGTACCTGGAATTTTGCCAGGTGCTCTTTGCTATAGTTTTCTACCTTTTCCCTATTTTCCTTTGTGTCCTCATGTAACTGGATAAATGCAGCTCCCACATAACCATGTTTCTCATCCGGAACTCCCACAACAGCAGCACTGCTGATCTGGGGACAGTTTCCAAACACATCTTCCAAAAACTTAGGAGATACATTTTCCCCGTTTATCTTATACATATCGTCTACACGACCGGCTAAAACAAGATATCCATTTTCATCAAAGTAGCCGCAGTCTCCGGTCTTGAACCAGCCATCTTCAGTAAAGACCCGCCTGTTTGCTTCCTCCCGGTTAAAGTAGCATTTCATTACTACGCTTCCCTTACACCAGAGTTCCCCAACTTCCCCTGGTCTGCAGTCTTCTCCCGTTTTCTGGTCTGTTACACGGTAAGCGATCTGATGTCCGCCATAAGCCTTTTCCCCGCTGCAGCCGCCAGGAAGCAGTTTCCCAACTCTGCTTTCAAGGATCTCATCCCCGTCATCAGGGGCAGTCTGCATGGATGCCCCGCATACTTCTGTCATCCCATATCCGGTGATCACATCCGATACACCAAGGTATTTTCTGATGGACGGCCATACCCAGGAAGGACATACAGCTGCAGAACAGTACACTGCATGAAGCTCCGGAAGCTCTACAAAATTTTCTTTCAGATAACTGATCAGTGACATCATCTGTGCCGGAACGCTTAAGATGTCATTTGCACCTTCAGCTTTCATAAACTGTAAAACAGGCTCCGCTGCAAATTTACCACGGCGGAATAACACAGCTCCTCCCACCAGTATGGCTGCCAGCATCCCTTCTACATATCCATAAACATGAAACATGGGAAGGGGGATGAAAATACGCCGCCCCTTCTCAAATCCTCTGTTTAAACAGCTGGCATAGGCACTTCTCATCAGCATATCATGGGTAAGTACCACACCTTTTGGTGCCTTCGTGCTTCCTGATGTATAAATGATATCTGACGGATCATGAGCGTATTCAGATCCCCTTCGCAGGGAAAGGATCTCTCCTTTTCCTGCTGCAAGGAAATCAGCCCATTCTTTCGTAGATACACTCATATGACAGTCTGCCTGAGGCAATGTGACAACTAATTTTAAAGCTGTCTCGTTTTTTTCAAGATCAATATGACAACCTGTGATCAGATACTGAGACTGGGACTGTTCCAGTACAAACCCCAGTTCTCTGGCAGAAAGGGAAATGTTTACAGGTACCTTTACCGCGCCTATGGCATTGACTGCCAGAGCTACAAATACCTGTTCCGGGCAGTTTTCAATCTGCATAGCCACATGTTCACCAGGCTTTACACCTATGGCTGCCAGCCCTTTTGCCACCTGAAGGACTTTTTCCTTTGTTTCTTTATAGGTGAACCGCTCTCCGGGACTTACAATAAAGTCCTGATCCGGGAAACGCTCTGCTGTCTCCTCAAAAAAGCCCCATATGGTTTTTTCCTGCCAGAAAGGATATAGCGCTTCAAGCTCTCTGATCCGGTCATCCCTGTATCCTTTCATATCTATCTCCTGTCTGTTTTCTATCACCCAATAGGATACATGATACTTGCCAGAACAATTGCCTCTATCAGGATGATAATAGAACCTACTACTGTAATAGCAAACAGATGCTTATAGCCTTCCTTATGGGTCAGACCGCAGCATGCAAGTACAGTAACCATAACGCCGTTGTGTGGCAGGGAATCCAGTGTGATGCAGGCTGCTGATGCGATCTTGTGAAGGACACCAGGATTTATACCCATTTCCAGGTATCTTGGAGCCAGTGTTTCCAGAGCCAGTGTCAGACCGCCGGAACCGGAACCGCATGCGCCGGACAGCAGTGCAGTACCAAGTGAGAAGGAGATCAGTGGAGAACCTCCCATGCTGGTTGCTACGTTTACAAGAGTGGTATAACCTGCTGTCAGTTTTGCAACACCGCCGAAACCAACAACTGCAGAAGTTGCTACAATAGCACCCATAGCGTCACTGACGCCACAGTTAAGGATCTCGATCTTATTATCGATCTTATTCCAGTAAAGGATAGCGATGGAGATCCATCCCATTAACAGAGTGTACAGTACGTTTACGCCAAAGAATAACGGAATAACTACCAGTGCCAGCGGGATAAATGCGATGGCGCCGTTTCCATGCTCTTTCTGCTCATATTCTGCCATCATTTTAAGGGTTGCTGCGTCTGCGCTGAAGTGCTCGCCTTTTTTACGTGCAACTTTTTCCTGCCATAAGCAGTAGAACAGTGCCAGCAGGAAGAAGGAACCTGCGATGATCGCGGAATATACAGGAAGGACTGTTGCAGATGTTCCCAGATATTTTACAGGGATATTGTTTACAACAGATGGAGAACCAGGTCCTAAGTTTACAGCTGTAAAGGAACCTGCTGCTACGATCGCCGGGATCAGATGTCTTGGAAGGTCAGCCTTCTTAAACATATTTAATGCAATCGGATACATAACGAATACGATAACGTAGCAGGATACACCGCCGTAGCTTAAAATCAGTGTGGTAACACATAAAACTGCAATGGTGAATTTTGTACCCAGCTTGGAAGTTAAAAGATTTGCCAGGTCTTCTGCACCGCCGCCTAACTGCATAGCCTTACCAAAGCTTGCACCTAAGAAGATCAGTGGCCAGTAATTCTTGATATAGCCCACAAATGCTTCCATGTAATCATTTGTAAGACAGTCATAAATATTTAAGCCTGACATCAGTGCCATTAAACCGGTACAAACGATCGCTGAAACTGCGATATTAACCTTTTTCCAGATCATGATAACCAGCACGATCAATGGAACGATAATTGCCAATACACTTAACATACGTATTTCCTCCTATAAGAGAAATATTTACCCCATTTTTTTGTTTAACTGTTTTGCTCCAAAACATAATGCCGCTGCCAGAATACTGCATACTGCAGCAAAAATAAATGCACCGGAATAATTTCCTGTAGATGACTTGATGGCTGTTGCCACATTTGGTCCTACAATAGAAGCAATGCCGTATCCGGTAAAAATAATGCTGTAATTGATACCATTGTATTTTGCCCCAAATGTATCAGAGCTTAAGGCTGAGAATGTAGCTAATGTTCCGCCAAAGCATACGCCTGTGATAACGATCGCTGCCACAAAAGCCGGGAATGTAGATACACTGGATAAAAATACCATGTCCAGAGCACATAAAAGCATAACCCCTATTACTACTTTATGACGCCCAAGAACATCGGAAAGGGAACCAAGAGCCAGTCTGCCCACAAAGTTGGCAACTGCCATGATACCCACTAAAAGTGCTGCCTGCGCTGCTGTGATGCCTGCTACTTCCTGGCCGATCCTGGAGGCATGTCCGATGAGCATCAGACCTGCTACAGAAGCACATAAAAGTGTTGCCCATAAAAGATAACATCTTGGATCCTTTAACATTTCCCGCCATGTTTTTCCTTCGCTTGCAGCCTGGGCTGCTGCCGGTGTATATCCTTCCGGTTTCCAGCCGGCCGGTGGACCGTCTATGTACCAGGATGTTGCCAGTGAAACAACTAAGAACATTCCGCCTACCAGGCGAAACGCTGTCATTACATTAAACCGGGTCAGTAAGAAATTAGCTAACGGCGCAACGATCAGGGATGCCATTCCGCAGGTTCCCACTGCCATTCCGGAAGCAAATCCCTTTTTGTCCGGAAACCAGCTGACAGCTGTTACGACACCTGGATTATAGCCAAATCCGGAGGCACAGCCTGCAAGGATACCGAAGCTTGCATACAGCATAATAATACTTCCTGCCATTCCTGTTGCAAACCAGCCAAGTCCCCACATAATACCGGCTGCGATCATCAGCTTTCTGGCTCCGAAACGCTGCAGCAACATTCCCCCTACCAGTCCCATTAAAGCCACACACATAAGCATAATGGAATAAGCTACTGTTACCTTGCTGTAATCCCAGCCCATGTAATTTGCCAGTTCACCGGAAAATGCACTCCATGCATATACGCCTCCGAAACAAAAGGTGTTGCAGCAAATGCAAAAAAGCATGATCCAGCGATTTTTTTGCTTTTTCATTTCCATAAACCTTTAACCTTTCAGAGGGATCAGACCCATTTCTTTTGCTTTTGCAAGAAGTTCATCCCTGAATTTCGGATGAGCAATAGCAATCAGATTTTCTGCCCTCTGTCTTACGGTCTTATAACGCAGGGGAGCAATACCATATTCTGTTACAATATAGTCTACATCATATCTTGGAACCGTTGTAATATTTCCAGGCTGGAAATATGGCACGATCTTGGAAATGGTGTCATTCTTTGCTGTAGAATTCAGTGCGATAATGGATTTTCCGCCTTCGCTGATCTGTGCACCACGCACATGGTCTAACTGGCCGCCGATGCCGCTGTACTGTCTTCCATTTACTGTTTCAGAATTGACCTGTCCCTGAAGATCTACTTCCAGACAGCCGTTAATAGATGTCTGCTTGTAATTCTGGCCGATGACATATGGATCATTTACATAATCAACCGGCTGCATCTGGAACATTGGGTTATGATCAATGAATTTATAGAATTCTTCGCTTCCTGCTGCCTGTGCTCCAATACAGATACCAGGATTTAAGGTCTTTCTCTTGTTGGTGATGACTCCTGCTTTTACCAGCTCCATCATGGCTTCTGTCAATGTCTCAGAATGGACACCCAGATCCTTTTTGTCCATCAGGTTACGGGCAATAGCATCTGGAAGCATTCCGATACCTAACTGGATGGTTGCGCCGTCTTCAACCAGACTTGCGCAGTAATCTGCGATCTTCTGGATCTTTTCATTTGGCTCTGCCCTGCCAATGATGTATAAAGGCGCTGTCTGCTCTACAATGTAATCTGCCTTTGCCAGTTCAAACATTCTTCCTTCTACGAAAGGCAGATCCGGATTGACCTGGGCAATGATGCGGTCTGCGGTTCTTGCTGCCGGTTCTGTAAAGCAGCAGGTATTTCCAAAGCTGCACATACCATCTTCATTTGGAGGTGTTACCTGGATAAATGCCCAGTGTGGATTTAAATCAGGATTTTTTGCAAACATATCTGGCCAGTTGTGGAAATTGGTTCCTCCCAGATAATCTACTCTTCCTGCATGATAAGCCGGTCTTGATTTTGGTCCGATGAAAAGGGAGATATGGTGGAAATGTCCTTCGTATTTCTCTTCCAGATATTCATTTGGTCCCGGGCTCATACCATGGATAATGATCACATTTTCCAGTTCTTTATAACGTGCAACCAGTGCATCTACCAATGCAGGCGGTTCTCCGATCCAGTCAGCAAATATGATTTTTTCTCCAGATTTAACATGGCTGACTGCTTCTGCTGCAGTGGTCATTTTATCTTTATATTTTTCGCGCCAATCCATTATTTCAACTCCTGTTTTTCTATTTTTGATCTCAAATTAGAATAAGCTGTTTCCACCGTCTTCGATCCAGGTCTGACCTGTACAGTAGGAAGCTTCATCAGAACCTAAGAATAATGCTACGGAAGTTGCCTCATCCGGCTCACCAAAACGTCCCATAGGAATGTTTCTTAAGAACATTTCACATCTTTCAGGATTTAATCTGGTTCCCTCTGTCAGTCTGGTTGCATGGGTTCCAGGTCCGAATGCACAAACGCGGATTCCATATTTTGCCATTTCCAAAGCTGCAAATTTAGTGAACATGGTAACGCCGCCTTTACTTGCGGAGTAAGCACCTGTATTTGGAGAAACGATCAGGGATGCTACAGAACTGGTATTTACCACAACTCCCTTAATTCCCTTATCTACCATGTGTCTTAATACTGCCTGAGATACAAAAAATGTACCATTTAAGTTGATATCAATGACTTTGCGCCACTGCTCTTCGGTGCTGTCTAACAGAGACTGGCGTCCGATCACACCTGCAATATTAAACAGAGCGTCAATGTGTCCAAAATGCTCGATCACAGCTGCGATGGCTGCGTCAACATTTGCCTTGGATGATACATCACATGGAACTGCAAACACTTTGTCTTTCTTATCCCCAAATTCCTTGTCCAGTGTATCCTGCTCCAGATCCAGAGCACCTACTAAAGCACCTTCTTCTACTAATCTGTTTACCAGATTTAACCCCAGTCCGTTGGCAGCCCCTGTTACCACACAAACTTTACCTACGTAGCGATGATGTTCATAATGCATAAGATAACCCCTCCTATAAATTTGTTGTACGAAAGAGCACATACTCTAAAACATTTCGTCATTTTTTTGTCAATCAAATGTTTCAGACACCTGGTCTTTCTGTAACCGTCAACTACATTATCACTAAATATTAAAAGCAATTATCGTGCCATCTTTTGTATTTTCTGACCTTTATGTATTGTTTACTTTTGATCTTTGTCCTTAGAAACCTTTGGTTTATCTACGTTTTTTCTTTTTTAACTGTTCTGCATATTTTTTATGCTTGTTTCTAATTTCTTTTATTGACTTTTTTCAATAACTATACTAAATTTAAGATATAAATTGAAATAATTCAATTATCATCTTAAGAAAAATGATGTTTGGAGCATACAAAACCATACAATAACAAAACGAAAGGACATTTATATGGCTGCCAGATCACCCCATATACGGATGCGGGATGTTTCCCGTGTCTATGATGCTTTGGAACTTGGGATCATTATCGCTGACGGAAACGGGACGATCATCTGGGGAAACCGATATTACAGCAGTCTCGCCCAATTTGATATCAGGGAATATTTCGGTCAGAATGTGCGAAAGATCTCCCAGCGTGAAGATGTTATACTGCCTACAGAACGGTACATGATCGATACCGTACTGGAAACCAGACAACAGCAGACCCAGATCGTACGCTATCCTACCCAGGATTATGTACTTACTACTGCCACTCCTATTTTAAATAAAGCCGGTGAGATCGATTACATCATCTATTCAGTAAGCAATTACAGCGATCTGATGCGCCTTCAGGAAAAAGCATCCCAATCCACCATGCGCGCCATGGCCCTGGAATCTCATCTGCGCAATATGCAGGTAGACTCCAGCATTGGAAAAGACATTATCATTGCTAATAAAGCCATGTATAACATTTACGGAAAAGCGCTCCGGTTAGCTCCCACCTCTGCTTCTGTGATGCTTACAGGTGAATCCGGAACCGGTAAAGATGTGCTTGCCCGTTTTATCCACCAAAGCAGTCTTCGCAAGCATGAAAACTTTATCCATGTAAATATGGCAACTATCCCAAAACCATTATTTGAATCTGAGCTATTTGGATACACTCCCGGTTCTTTTACAGGTGCCGCCCGTCAGGGAAAAGAAGGCCTGATCCAGTTGGCTGATAAAGGTACCATTTTCTTAGATGAGATCGGAGAACTTCCTTTAGATATCCAGGCAAAACTTCTCCAGGTGATCCAAAATAAGGAAGTACGGGCCATTGGCGCTGTCGAACCGGTTCCTGTGGATTTTCGCATCATATGTGCTACCAACCGTAATTTAAAGCAAATGGTGGATGACCACGAATTCCGTCTGGATCTCTATTACCGTTTAAATGCAGTAGAACTGACGCTTCCGCCTCTGCGGGAACGCCCTGAGGACATTCCTCTGCTGTCTACCTTCTTTTTAAACCGGTATAACGAACAGAACCATACTAATAAAATATTATCTGCTGATGCGGTACGTCTGATGCAGAAATATTCCTGGCCCGGAAATGTCCGGGAGCTGCAGCACCTGATAGAAAGTATGGTAGTTCTCTGCCAGAGTGATACCATTACTGCAGACCAGCTTCCAGATGAACTGAAGGATACCACAGAGCTTTCTTCCGGAGATGCTCTGGACGGAAAAGAAATGACATTAAAGGAATGTGTAGAACAATTTGAGATCCAGTTGATCCAAAAAGCATTAAATAACACTACCTCGGCTGCGGAGGCAGCAAAAACACTGGGAATCGATGCTTCTACCCTTTGTAAGAAGAGGAAACGATATGGCATATAATACTTCGGGTACTGAAAAAAGATCATCCTTCATTCCCCGTCTATGATACAGATCTTCCAGAAAGCAAATCTTCTTGCCTACAATCAGGCTTCTGTGCTTATTTACGGGGAAAGCGGCGTTGGAAAAAGCTTTCTGGCAGAATATATCCAGAAAAGTGGTTCTTTATCTGGTAAACCCTTTGTAAAGATCAGCTGTAATGCTATTTCAGAGGAACTTTTTGCCTCTGAGCTTTTCGGCTATTCTCCCAACGCCTTTACCGGTGCCTCTGCCAGCGGAAAAACCGGTCTTTTAGAAGCAGCAGACCATGGGACAGTCCTTTTTGATGAGATCAATGAGCTTTCTCCCCATTGCCAGACTCTGCTTTTACATTTTTTACAGAACAAAAATATAACTCCTATCGGTTCCCTTATTGCTAAAGAGATCCACACCCGCATTATCTGCACTTCCGGACAGAATCTACAGGAAATGATCAAAGTCGGAACCTTCCGTTCAGATCTCTACTACAGGATCCGGGTAGCCAATATCCATATACCTCCTTTAAGAAAGCGAAGAGATGAAATCCCTTTATTTCTACGCTTTTTTATAGAACACTATTCGAAAGAATATGATTGTCCTTTGGAAAACCAGCCAATTTCTGAAAACCAGATGACTGCGTTAAGCGGGCTTGAGTGGAAAGGAAATATAAGAGAGATTTCCAATCTGGCACAGCAGATCTGTCTGTCAGAAAACCGGAAAGAACTGATCGACTCATTTATCCATGCCCACTGCACACCACTGCATACACCAAAATCCCAGTCCATCCTTCGCCCTATAAGTAATGCTGCCGCTTCCGGGAAACAGCCGGCTGATCCCAAAGATCCGGCACATTTGCTGCAGGGGAATTTAATTCCATTAAAAGAAGCCCTTCGCCAATTTGAGGCAGCTTATATACAACAGGCTTTGGACCAGACCGGGACGCTTAAGGAGGCAGCAGATGTCCTTGGTATCAGTTTCAGTTCTCTTTGCAGGAAAAAGGCAGAGCTTGGCATATCCAAAAATGCAGGTTCCGGCAAAAAAATTACCGGCCATGCCCTTTAAAAATTTAAAAGGTATGACCGGTTTTTTGATGACCGCGCTGCTTATTATTCCCCTACCAGTTCTTTCATCACATCATCTACTTTTTCGATTTTTTCTGCCCTGTAAGCATTGCTGCCACAGAAAAGAAGGGCATTGTTTTCATCACCTTCCGCTGCATTTACCAATGCCTGTGTGATGCAGTAAGGAATAGTCCTGATGTCGCAGTGTTCCAGACACTGGAAGCAGCTTTTGATAGCCGGGCGGACTCCCTCTTTGATCTGCTGCAAAAATGGATTTAAAATAGCCCGTCCCGGCATTCCTACCGGGCTCTGGGTAATGATGATATCCTCTTTTTTTGCGTTGATATAAGCCTGCTTGTAAGCATCCGGAGCATCACATTCTTCGGTAGTAACGAAACGGGTGCCTACCTGCACTCCTTCTGCCCCCAGTTCAAACTGATGCATTACATCTTCATGGGTATAAATGCCCCCGGCAGTTACTACCGGGATATGCTTCTGGTACTTTTCTTCGTAAGTCTTTATTACTTCCATAATGGAGCGGACTTCTTTATCGTAAGCTTTCTGGTTGTAGGTATTTGGCACATCTTTGGTGTCTGCACCGTACTCTGCCAGCTCTTCCCTGGAAAAGCCCAGATGACCACCTGCTAATGGTCCTTCCACTACCACAAAGTCCGGAACCTGCTTATACTTTCTGTCCCAAAGTCTGCATATGACCTGTGCAGATTTGGCAGAAGACACAATAGGAGCCAGCTTTACTTTTTTTACTGCCTGTTTGCAGATCTCTCCGCAGGTTTCCTTTGCATCTGCGATCCCTGCTTTCATTTCCTCATATGCAGCCTGTGCATACTCTGGAAGGCGCACAGGAAGACCTGCTCCGGATACAATGGCATCTGCACCGCATTTAATGGCTTCCTTGACCCACAGGTCATAATGCCTGGTAGCTACCATAATGTTAAAACCAATAGCACCATTTGGTGCGATCTCCCTGGCTTTTTGCATTTCCCGTCTGATAGCACGCAGATTAGCTTCTACAAAATTGGTCTTAAAATCAGGTTCCCTGAATCCGATCTGTGCTGTGGAGATAAGTCCCATGCCGCCACAGGCTGCTACAGCTCCTGCCAGCTTATGAAGGCTGATACCTACACCCATACCGCCCTGGATCACCGGTCTTTTAAGGACCAGATCTCCTATTGTTAATGCTTTGATCCCACTCATTTCTCACATTCTCCTAAATCTTTCGTATCTGTGTTCTGCCAGCTCTTCTCCGGACAGTTTCAAATACTTTTCAAAAAATCCGATTATAGACCGGTCCATATAGCCTGCAATGCGGTACAAAGTATCTGTATTTGCCGGTTCTTCCTCTGGAATGATCCTCTCGATCAGCCCCAGTTCCTTTAAGTCAGCTGCTGTTACCTTCATCACTCTGGCTGCCTCCGGGGCTTTTTTGCTGTCTTTATAAAGAATAGACGCAAAACCTTCCGGTGATAAAATGGAATAAATGGCATTTTCCATCATCCACACTTCATTTGCTACTGCCATAGCTAAAGCACCGCCACTTCCTCCTTCGCCGATGACAATGGAAAGCACCGGAACCTTTAAAGAAGACATTTCAAACAAGTTCTTTGCAATGGCTTCGCCCTGACCTCTTTCCTCTGCCTCCAGTCCGCAGAAAGCTCCTGGTGTGTCTACAAAACAGATAATAGGGCGTCCAAAGGTTTCCGCCTGCTTCATTAAACGCAGTGCCTTGCGATAACCATCAGGGGATGGCATACCAAAATTACGGCGGATATTATCCTTGGTGTTCTTTCCCTTCTGCTGTCCGATAACTGTAACCGGCATGCCATGGAACATGGCAATACCGCCTACAATAGCACCATCGTCTTTAAAGCAGCGGTCGCCATGAAATTCTATAAATTCATCAAAAACAGCGTTGATATAATCTAAAGCCGTTGGTCTGTCTGCTTTTCTGGAAAGGAGAACTGTATCCCAGGCACTCTTTTCTGTGTTTTCCTTTTTCTGACGGGCTTCTGATACATTAACAGCAGTATCTGCTTTTACAGCATCTTTTTCCACAGCCATATCATGTTTTCTGTGCATGTAAAGGATCTGTCCGATCACATGCTTTTGATCCTTTCTTGGAAGGATCATGTCTACAAAACCATGCTCTAACAGGAATTCAGCTCTCTGGAAACCTTCCGGCAGCTTCTGCCCAATGGTCTGCTCAATAACTCTTGGACCGGCAAAACCGATCAGTGCACCTGGTTCTGCAATGATGATATCGCCTAACATTGCAAAGCTTGCGGTCACGCCTCCGGTAGTCGGATCAGTAAGGACGCTGATAAACAGCTGTCCTGCTTCATGGTGGCGTTTTAAGGCTGCGGAAGTTTTTGCCATCTGCATCAGGGAAACAATGCCTTCCTGCATTCTGGCACCGCCGGAGCAGGCAAACAGGATCACCGGAAGCTTTTCCTTTGTAGCACGTTCTACTGCCTCTGTAATCTTCTCTCCCACTACATGCCCCATACTGCTCATAATAAAGCGGGCATCGCACACACCTACAACAGCAGGATTTCCATCGATCTTTGCCTTTCCAATGACAATAGCTTCATTCAGGCCGGATTTTTCTCTGGCTGCTTCTACCTTCTTCTCATAGTTAGGAAAGTCTAAAGGATTGGAAAATGGCATTTCTTTATTCCATTCCTCAAAGGTTCCCACATCCGTAAGCATTTCGATCCTGCGGTAAGCATGAACACGGAAGTAGCCGCCGCATTTGGGGCATACATAATAATTGTTCTTTACGTCTTCCACATAGATCGGCTGTCCGCATTTATTGCATTTGCGCCATAAACCTTCCGGAATAGATGGTTCTTCCCCTTCCTGGCTTACCGGTCTGTATTTGGTATCTATTTTTGTATACGTTTTTCTGAACATGTTGCGCAGCATACGACAACTTCCTTTCTGCATTATCCCTATTCAGGATCATAAATAACTGTACTAGTCGTGGAGGAAATTTCCAGATTAAATTCTAAAATTTATTTTACGTAGTCCGGAAAATACTTTTCAATAAATCCTGTGTCTGTATCACCCTTCTGAAAAGCTTCATTTTCCAGGATCTCATACTGAAAATCAATATTTGTTTCAATGCCTTCTATGATAACTTCGCCTAACGCACTGCGCATTTTCGCAATAGCAGATGCACGGTCTTTATCATAAACGATCAGCTTCATGAGCATGGAATCATAGTTGGCCGGTACTTTATAACCATTGTAAATATGTGTATCCACGCGGACGCCATTTCCACCTGGGATATGCACGTTGGTAATACAGCCCGGACATGGCATAAAGCGCTTCTTCGGGTTTTCCGCATTAATACGGCATTCAATGGCATGACCCTTGATCTGGATATCTTCCTGTGACACACTTAACGGCTCTCCTGCAGCCACACGGATCTGCTCTTTGATCAGGTCAATGCCGGAAACCATTTCTGTTACCGGATGCTCTACCTGGATACGGGTGTTCATTTCCATAAAATAAAAGTTTTTATCTTTATCTAATAAAAACTCGATGGTTCCTGCGTTCTCGTAATTAACGGCTTTCGCTGCCTTTACTGCAACTTCACCCATTTTTTTACGAAGCTTTGGGGAAATGACCTCACATGGAGACTCTTCCATTACCTTCTGATGACGGCGCTGGATGGAGCAGTCACGTTCTCCCAGATGAACAACATTGCCAAACTTGTCACCCATGATCTGAAATTCCACATGGCGGGGTTTTTCAATATATTTTTCAATATACATAGTATCATCGGAAAAACCCTTTACAGACTCTAACTGGGCTGCATTAAAATGCTCTGTAAAATCCTCTTCGCTTCTGGAAATACGCATTCCCTTTCCACCGCCACCGGAGGAAGCCTTTATCATAACCGGAAAACCGATCTCCTTTGCCATGGCAAGACCGGCTTCTGCTGTATATACAGGCTCTTTGCTTCCCGGAACAACAGGAACTCCAGCCTGTATCATGGTATTTCTTGCTTCTGACTTATTTCCCATGCGGTTGATGATCTCAGCAGATGGTCCGATAAAGGTAATGTTACACTGCTGGCAAAGCTTTGCAAAACGGGCATTTTCTGATAAAAAGCCAAAGCCCGGATGAATAGCATCTGCCTTCATTGCAACAGTTGCAGAGAGAATACGCTCCATATTCAGATAGCTCTGACTGGAAGGAGCCGGGCCGATACAGATAGCTTCATCTGCCAGAAGCGTGTGAAGACTATCCTTATCTGCCTCTGAGTAAACTGCAACTGTGCGGATACCCATTTCACGGCAGGCTCTGATAATACGGACTGCGATCTCACCTCTGTTTGCGATCAATATCTTGTTAAACATACTTAATCTCCTATAGACCAGTCTTATCCGATCATAAAGGTCAGTTCGCCAACAACTGCAATCTTGCCATCTACAGTAGCAGTTGCTTTTCCTACGCCAACCGGTCCCTTCTGTTTAATGATCTCACATTCCAGTCTTAAACGGTCACCTGGAACTACTTTGTGTTTGAATTTTACGTTGTTTAATCCGCCAAAATAAGCGGTCTTTCCCTTGAAATTTTCCTGGGAAAGAATAGCTACTGCGCCGGTCTGGGCCAGTGCTTCCACGATCAGGACACCTGGCATAACCGGTTCCTGTGGAAAATGGCCTCTGAAATATGGCTCATCATAAGTTACAGATTTATATCCAACAGCCTTTACGCCCGGCTCTAATTCTTCAATACAATCTACCAGGAGAAATGGATGTCTGTGCGGAATGATCTCCTGGATTTCTTTAATACCCATTAACATAATTTTTGTCCTCCTGTGATACAATGTTCTCCCGGAACCTTTTATGTACTCTCGGAATCTTTTTGTACTTGATTTTGCGAGAAGATTTTTTGTCAGTTGTACCCAAATTTTTGAGGCGTTGGCGTTGCGTCCGCCTCTAAAATTCGGGTGCGACTGGCGGAAAATCGGCCGCAAAAGCAAGTGCAGGAAAGACTCCGAGAGTACATTTTTTTATTTGGAAAGGTTCCAGGAGGACATCTATCATTTAATACGGAATAATGGCTGTCCGTACTCTACTACTTCCTCATTATTTACAAGGATTGCTTCAATAACGCCGTCATATTCGCTTTCGATCTCGTTCATCAGCTTCATTGCTTCGATAATGCCAAGTACCTGGCCTTTTTTCACAGTATCTCCTTCTTTTACAAAGCTTTCTGCATCTGGTGAGGAAGAGCTGTAGAAGGTTCCTACCAATGGAGATGTGATGACTTTATCAGAAGCAATATCATGGTGTTCTGCTGCTTCTGGTGCTGCTGCAGGTATTTCTGTGCTTACACTTGTGGAAGCTGCAGTCAGTACAGGTGCAGCGGTTGAAGCCGGAACAGCTGCGACAGCGCCAGGTGCACTAACTGTGATGATCTTTGCTTCTTCTTTCTCTTTCTTCAGGGAAATGTGCATATCGCCCTGATCCAATTTAAAGCTGGTCAGCTTTGAATCAGATACAGCCTGAACCAGTGTCAGGATTTCATCTATATTCATTGTCCACGTTCTCCTTCCTTATGCTGTGAATTTTTTCACGATCAGGCTGGCATTATGTCCACCAAAGCCTAACGAGTTGCTGATGGCATAATTTACATCCATGGATACGCCTTCATGCATGGTGTAATCTAAGTCACAGCCTTCACCTGGTGTTTCCAGACCTACTGTTGGATGTACATAACCATCTTCAATGCTCTTTACACAGGTAATGAACTCTACGCCGCCTGCTGCGCCTAATAAGTGGCCGATCATGGACTTGGTAGAGTTGATCTTTACTTTATCTGCATGATCACCTAAAGCCAGTTTGATCGCCTTTGTCTCGAATAAGTCATTGTGATGGGTGCTGGTTCCATGGGCATTCACATAATCAAGCTGTTCCGGGGTGATGCCTGCATCCTTCATGGCAAATTCCATTGCCTTTGCAGCACCGCTTCCGTCTTCAGCAGGAGAAGTGATGTGGTATGCATCACAGGTTGCGCCGTATCCAACTACTTCTGCCAGGATCTTAGCTCCTCTTGCCTGGGCATGCTCTAAGGACTCTAATACTACGATTCCTGCGCCTTCGCCCATAACGAAACCATTTCTGTCCTGATCAAATGGGATGGATGCTTTCTTTACATCATCGGTGGTGTTTAATGCTGTTAAGGAGGTGAAGCCTGCTACACCAATTGGTGTAATACTTGCTTCTGTACCGCCTGCTACCATTACATCTGCCTCACCGTGCTGGATAGAACGGAATGCTTCACCGATGGAATGTGTACCGGTTGCACATGCAGTTACTACGTTAATGCATTTTCCCTTAAGACCAAACTGGATGGAAACATTTCCTGCTGCCATGTTGCTGATCATTAATGGTACTAATAATGGCTCTACTCTTCCCGGTCCTTTTTCTAACAGTCTTTTTTCGTTGCGCTCTAAAGCCTGTAAGGAACCAATACCGGAGCCTACGCTTACGCCAACACGGAAAGGATCTTCTTTTTCCATGTCAATGCCTGATGTTTCCAGAGCTTCCTTTGCTGCTGCTACTGCAAACTGGCAGAATGTTTCCATACGGCGTGCAGTTTTCGGATCCATATACTGTTTTGGATCAAAATCTTTTACTTCCGCTGCCAGCTTGCACTTAAAATCAGCTGTATCAAAATGAGTGATCGGTGCAATACCTACTGTGTTTGACTTAACCGCAGTCCAAAAAGCCTCTACACTATTTCCAATTGGGGTAATAGCGCCCATACCTGTTACTACTACTCTTGTATTCATATTTTTAACTCCTGTTCTATTCTTGCCTTGCCAGTGTAAGACGGGCGTTATCTTATATAACGCAGCCGTTCGGGCGTTATCTTCTTGACGAACTGACGTCCGTCAAGAAGCATCGGATTGGCATCCGATGGGCATCTCAATCTAAAAACGGTCTTATGAGCAAGCTCAACACCCGTTTTTACCTTGACCTGCCCGCCCTATACCTGTTTCGTTACATCGCCATGCCGCCGTCTACTGAAATAACCTGACCGGTAATATAACGTGCTTCCTCAGATGCTAAAAATGCAACTGCATTTGCAATATCCTCTGTCTCGCCAAATGCTTTCATGGGGATATGCTCTAAAATGGAATTTTTGATCTCATCCTTTAACACTTCTGTCATCTCTGTTTTAATAAAGCCAGGTGCAACTGCATTTACAGTAATTCCACGGCTTGCCAGCTCTTTTGCCGCACTCTTGGTCAGACCGATGACACCAGCTTTTGCTGCACAATAATTTGCCTGTCCGGCATTTCCTAAAACACCGGATACAGAGGAGATATTGATGATACGTCCGCTCTTCTGTTTTAACATCTGTCTTGCAATGTGGCGGGTACAGTTGAATACGCCCTTTAAGTTGGTCTGGATCACTGCATCAAAGTCTTCCTCAGACATCTTCATTAACAGGTTGTCTCTTGTGATACCTGCGTTGTTTACCAGGATGTCCAGATGTCCATGCTCTTTTACCACTGCATCTAACATTTCCTTGCAGCTTTCAAAATCGGAAACATTGCACTGAACTGCCTGTCCGTTTCCTCCGGCTGCCTGGATTTCTTTTACTACCTCTTCTGCCTTTGCAGCAGAACCATTATAATTCACGATCACAAATGCGCCTTTTGCCGCTAATGTTTTAGCGATCTGACGTCCAATTCCACGGCTTGCGCCAGTAACCAGTGCAATCTTTCCTTCCAGCATGTTTATTCTCCTTTATGCCTCTTTTAAAGCTTCTACTACCTTTTCTATATCTTCTAACTTCTCAACATTTAATGTTTTTACGCTTCTGTCGATCTTTTTCATAAAGCCAGCCAGTGTCTTTCCCGGGCCGATCTCAATGAAAGTATCTACGCCGTCTGCCAGCATAGTTTCCACACACTGCTGCCATTTTACGGAAGAAGAAACCTGTTTTACTAAAAGGTCTTTTACAGGCTGTGCTTCTGTTACATACTGGGCAGTCACATTAGCTGCATATGGGATGACCGGCTTGTGGATCTCTACATTTTCAAGAACCTTTCCCAGCTTCTCCCCGGCACCAACTAACATTCCGGAGTGGAACGGACCGCTTACATTTAACATAATGGCACGTTTTGCGCCTGCTGCTTTTAACTTTTCACAAGCCTCTTCTACAGCTACTTTCCTGCCGGAAATAACGATCTGTCCCGGACAGTTATAATTTGCGATCCACACACCATCCATATCTGCAGTCACTTCTTCGATTACTGCTGCATCCAAAGCCAGGATAGCCGCCATAGCACCTTCTCCAGCCGGAACCTCTTCCTGCATGAAAATACCTCTCTGGCGGACAGTAGTGATCGCGTCTTCTTCACTCATAACGCCTGCTGCTGCCAGTGCGCAGTACTCACCAAGGCTTAAACCAGCTGCTACATCCGGTTTTACGCCATTTTCTTCTAAAACCTTCATCATGGCAATGCTGGCAGTGACCATGGCTGCCTGTGTGTATTCTGTAATGTCCAGTCTATCATTTGGCTCAAAGCAAAGCTCTGGAACAGAAAAGCCTAAAAGCTCTGTGGCCTTGTCAAATACCTTACGGCCTGTTTCTGTGTGCTCATAAAAATCTTTTCCCATACCGCAGGTCTGTGCGCCCTGACCTGGGAAGATAAATGCGATCTTACTCATATTCATTACTCCCTGTTTTAAAGCGGTTCCAAAAGTACCTAACAACGACCTAAAAGTTTCTCTGCCTGACCCATCATCTCTTCGATCATTTCCTTACAGGTCTGCTCTTTGGAAATAAGACCTGCGATCTGACCAGCCATAACGGTTCCATTTTTTACATCGCCTTCCTGAACTGCCTTACGAAGAGTTCCTAAGGTCAGGTATTCCAGCTCCTCAAAGGACTTTCCTTCCTGTTCTAATTTGATGTATTCCCTGGTCATCTGGTTTCTCAGACAGCGTACCGGATGTCCATGGGTTCTTCCTGTAACAGTGGAGTCGATATCCTTTGCCTTGATAATACGTTCTTTGTAATTTTCATGTACAATAGACTCTTTGGAAACAACGAAGCGGGTACCGATCTGTACTGCTTCTGCGCCTAACATAAATGCAGCTGCAATGCCTCTTCCGTCACCAATACCACCTGCTGCGATAACCGGGATAGATACAGCATCTACAACCTGCGGTACTAAAGTCATGGTAGTTTCTTCGCCGATATGTCCGCCGGATTCCATTCCTTCTGCAACAACAGCATCAGCACCATATTTTTCCATACGGCGTGCCAGAGCAACTGATGCAACAACCGGGATGACCTTAACACCTGCAGCCTTCCACATATCCATATATTTTTCAGGGTTTCCGGCACCGGTAGTAACTACCTTGATGCCTTCTTCTACAACTACCTTTGCTACATCATCAGCGTGTGGGCTTAACAGCATAACATTTACACCAAAAGGCTTATCTGTCAGCTCTCTTGCTTTGCGGATCTCTTCACGGACTACTTCTCCAGGAGCGTTTGCTCCGCCGATCAGTCCCAGACCGCCTGCCTCAGATACAGCTGCAGCAAGGTGATGTTCCGCCACCCATGCCATTCCTCCCTGAATGATGGGATATTCGATTCCTAACATTTCTGTGATTCTTGTCTTCATTCTTTCCTCCAAAATTCCGGGATTTTCCCGCAGTCTTGTAGAAACAGCGTGCTTCCTATAGTAAGCACGCCGTCCCCCTGTTGCTATTAACGTTCTTTGCGTTTACTTAAACTTAAGCCTCAACGCCCTTGTTCTTTAAATAATTCATAACATCGCCTACAGTAGCCAGATTCTCTAAATCTTCTGCAGGGATTTCTACGGAATACTCATCCTCTAAAGCCATAACCAGTTCAAACAGATCTAAGGAGTCTGCTCCTAAATCTTCCTTAAAAGAGGAAGCCTCTGTGATGCTGTCTGCATCTACGCTTAACTGATCTGCAATAATTTCTTTCATCTTCTCTAACATAATATTGTTCTCCTTTTTCTGATTAAAATTTATAGTTTATCTTATCCGCTGCGGCAAAGCCGCTGCGTGTATATTACTGTATATATTACTGTGTTACCACTCTAACAGCATGGCACCCCAGGTAAGACCAGCACCAAATCCGGCTAAAACCAGCTTATCTCCCTGCTTCAGCTTTCCGGACCTGTTTAATTCATCCAGTAAGATCGGTACAGATGCGCCGGAGGTATTTCCATAATGTTCCATGTTTACCGGAAACTTTTCCAGATCCACCTTCAGGCGTTTTGCAATAGACTCAATAATGCGGTAATTTGCCTGATGGATCACAAACAGGTCAATATCATCTGCTGTATTTCCAGTTTCTTCCAGAACCTCTTTAATGCACTCCGGTACCTGCTTTACAGCAAATTTGAACACTTCCTGTCCTTCCATGGTCATATAGCCAAGCTCCGGTTTCTTTCCTAATAAGAAGTTTCCGGTAGAACGGCTGCCACAGGTAAGTACCCCGCCTTTGGCTCCATTAGAATGCATGTTCAGGCCGATGATACCACTTTCAGCTGCTGTTACTACTGCTGCTCCTGCTCCGTCTCCAAAGAGGACACAGGTGCTTCTGTCTGTCCAGTCTACTAACTTGCTTAACAGATCAGCACCGACCACAAGAGCTGTCTTATAAAGACCGGAAGAAATATAGGCATGTGCAGTGCTTAAAGCAAATACGAAACCGGTACATGCAGAACTGATATCAAAGCAGGCTGCATTAACTGCGCCCACCTTTGCCTGGATCTCACAGGCTCCATTTGGAAAGCAGTAATCCGGTGATGAAGTACCCAGAATGATCAGATCGATCTGCGCAGGATCTATTCCCGCCTGCTCAATAGCTTTCTTAGCTGCTTTTGCCGCCATATCTGATGTACTGTCGTCTGTTGCGATCCTTCTCTCTCCGATCCCCGTGCGGCTGCGGATCCACTGGTCATTGGTTTCAACGATCTTTGACAGGTCATCATTGGTTACGATCTGCGCCGGTACATAAGAACCGGTTCCTATAATTTTTGTAGTCATTTTTCTTACCCTTCCGCAGAAATACTTTGAACTTCAAAGTAATACTACAGGAATAGATAACTTTTGTCAAGAAATATTTTTGCAGTGGATAATTGACTTAATTTCCAAAATTTGTTACTTTCTAATTATAGTCTCTTAAGTTAGGGAATGTATGGGGAATGTACCTTGGGATCTTTTTGTCCTGGGATCTTTTTGTACTTGACTTTATGAGAAGATCAGATTCTAAGAGTACATTAAAACAACAGGAGGTATTTTATATGAAAACAACAGGGGTTATAAGAAAACTGGACGAGCTTGGGCGGATCACTCTTCCCATCGAGCTTAGACGAAGCCTGGATCTGGACGTAAAAGACGCCCTTGAGATCACAGTCGAAGATGACTGCATCATCCTGAAAAAGGCAGAAAACGCAGATATCTTCACCGGTGGAACAGAAGATCTGATTGAATACGAGGGAAAGAAAGTTTCCAAAGCATCCATTCTGGCCCTGGCAAAGCTGGCCGGACTGAAAATAACAGAATAAAGCAACTTATACCATTTATAAAAGGCTGCCGCCTCAGCAAATCGTCTGCTGTGCGGCAGCCTTTTATTTACCTGTTCTCCTATAAATCAGACCTCTTCCGGGCAAAAATCACGCATAAATCTTTTAAGAAGAAAGGTACAAAAATATGGAAATGTATAAATACGATTTTCATGTCCTATATTATTGGCAGAAAGTTTAAAACCATAGGATATATCCGGATATCTCTCAGAATTTATTAATGTATTCATGGATTTTGTTTTTCCCTCTCTCGCTTTTACTTCTACAGGAATAAGTGAAGTCTGGGAACGGATAAAAAAGTCTGCTTCAAGGGTAGAATTTTCTCGTTTATAATAATACAGTTTATAATGCTGCTTCACCAGAGCTTCTCCCACCATATTTTCGTATAAAGCTCCTTTATAAACACCAAGATTTTTATTGGCACGTAAATCTTCCTGGGACTCATCATCTAACATGGAAACCAGAAGCCCTGTATCTGCAAAATACAGCTTAAATATATCCGGATCATAATTACCACCTAAAGGAAGTTCCGGAAATTCCATACAATAGCAGATATTTACCATTCCCGCATCAACCAGCCATTCTGCGCAGCCGCGATAATCCCGGAACCTGGCTCCTGATGCTACTTTTGAAATCTGGAATTTTTTATTTTCTCTTGCAAGCTGCGGTGCGATCCTGTTAAAAACATTTAAGATCCTTGTCTGATCTATTCCCTGGGCATATTTTCGGATATCTTCTTTATAATCTGCGATCAGCTGTTTTTGTGTATCCAGTGAATTTTCAAATGTATTTTTCTTTATATATTCTGCCACTACTGCCGGCATACCGCCTAAAATGCTGAAGTCAAGAAACAATGAATGATATACTTTCATTTCAAGATCATTAAATGGACACAGCTCCCTCATATGAGCAATCTCATCGATAATCGACGGCAGAAACAACACACACAACAAAGATATGGTTATCAACACTTCCAGAAAAGCCAGAGTGATGGCTACTACCCTGCCTTTCAATTTAAACACCCGCTTGTTATACACGACCAACGGATTGAGCATATAGGCAACTATCCATGCTACAAGGAAAGGGAGCAAGGCTCCTCGAAGTATGTAAACCAAATAGAACAATCCCACGACGGAGACTACACCGAATAGAATACGGATAACACGGTCGAACGTGTATGGTTGTCGGTCTACCATGACTATAACGATTTTAATTATACCCTACATAACAAATATTCGCGGTTCGAGTTTAATCCGAATGCTCTTTATCCTCTCGGGCTTGCAACTCCTGCAAATAGCATCGGCGACACAAAGGCTGATATTCATTTTTCTCTCCCAAAAGCACCCGTTTATCGTTATCGACTAAACGATAGGAATAATTTGCCAAATGCCCGCATTTCACACAAATGGCATGGACTTTATATACATCGTCGGCTATCGACAATAACGAAGGCATAGGCCCGAAAGGAACTCGACGGAAATCCATATCCAACCCGGCGACAATCACCCTCGTCCCGTTATTGGCCAATTCGGAACAAACCTCGACAATACCTTCATCGAAAAATTGCGCCTCATCGATTCCTACGACATCGACCCCCGATGCCATCAACAATATACTGTGAGAATTATCGACCGGAGTGGAAAGGATAGAAGTACTGTCATGCGAAACGATATTCTCCTCGGAATAACGCACGTCGATGGCCGGCTTGAATATCTCTACTCTCTGACGGGCTATCTTGGCTCTTTTCAAACGGCGTATCAGCTCCTCCGTTTTGCCTGAAAACATAGACCCGCAGATCACTTCTATACTCCCCCTACGGTTTGTCTCATAATTACTTTCG
>OMCD01000558.1_pt1 | contig 26214 bp, 25 predicted proteins | sample 1674171 | NCBI WGS metagenome assembly OMCD01 (sample SAMEA103958149, study PRJEB25191) | human gut metagenome | biome: human-associated habitat [ENVO:00009003]; feature: intestine environment [ENVO:2100002]; material: feces | place: Germany | collected 2013/2015
TGAAAATTTTATTTCTTTTAACTATTTTATACCTTAAATTTAAATAAAAGTCTTAGATATGCCAATTGCATAGTATTATAAATGTCCTAGTTTAAAAACAAATTATTCATATATACCATATTTAGTTTCATTTTATGAAACTAAATTTAATATATAGCCATTTATATTAGCATCAATAAACTGTTATGATAGTTTAAAGGAGGGAAAAGAATGGATATCAATAAATGTTTTAGTTTTATTAAAATATGTAATGAAAAATTACTTAATAATAATGAATATAATATAGCGCGTGTTTTAATGAATAATATTGAAAACATACAAAATGTCACCCTTGAAAAAGTATCTTTAGAAGCTAATATTTCAACAGCCTCTGTGAGTCGTTTTATTAATAAATGTGGTTTTAAATCTTTTCAAGAATATAAAAATTGTATGATGGCATTTAATAATAACGTTAAAATGCATCGTTTGATTTCTCATACTCAACGCTTTATGAGAAAAACAAATCAAACTTTATCAGATCAATTATATGATGATGCTATTAATAATCTTCAACAAACAAAAATCAATTTAAATATTGATTTATTAAAACAAATCATCCAACAATTAAAACATAGTCAACATGTTATTATTTTAGGTGATAGTCATGAATTAGCTGACTTCTATACACTTCAGTTAGATTTACTTGTAAATGATATTCCTACCCAGTTAGTCAATATTGGTGATAAAAATAATTCTTTTATTCATTTTTTAAATAAAGATGACACCGTATTATATATTGATTTGTATCATGATTGGTTTCCTGGACAAAGAGAAAATATTTTAAAACAAATTAAAGATAAAGATATTTTTACTATTTGTTTTGCTCAAGAAAAAAAACATCTAGAAGACTATGCCGATATTCTTTACATTTATGGGATAGAAAACAGTGTAAATGATGGTTATTATTCCTTACCTTACCTAAGTAGGTTATTATCTGAACTATTTTATCACATTATTTGACATCGCTTTACACATTTTGTAAAGCGCTTTCTTTTTAGATGATTGTAAGTGCTTTTTTATAGAAATATAATTATTTTAGGGAAGGAAAAGGAGGAAAAACTACAATATGAAAAATTCAAAAAAAGCACTTTCTTTAATGATGGCTTCTGCTTTAGTTTTTACAAGTACTCCTCATCAATTCATTGTTAATGCCTTAACACAATATCAACCAGGCGTAACAGTTGAAAAAAACAGTACTGGTAAATCTGATGCAGACTATCAAGCAACATTTGTCTACGAAGACACTGATGAAAGAGATGCTGTTTCAGTATCTGTAGCAGGAAGTTTACAATTCTATAAACATGACGATATTACAGATGGTTTCATTAAAACTGGAACAGCAGCAGGAGCAAAGGTATACGATGCTTATCATTATGAAAAAGGTATGTTTAATACCGGATATGGATTGAACGGAGATAGTCAATCCTATGATTTAACTGAAGTAGAAGATGAAAGATTCGAAATCACATTACCTCTTCCAGGTAACTTATATTATTATGATTATACTGTCACTTATGCAGATGGAAGTAAAGTAACGATTCAAGATCCAGCAAACAAAAGTGAAATAAATCCAACTTCTGGACATGATTCGGGACATAGCTTAGTTTATGTTGGTGATGCAAATAATACAGCTCAAGGTCAAGAAAAAATCTATGCTAGAACTGATGGAAAAACAGGAAGTTATAGTTTTGTGGAATATCAAGCAGTAGATGGAACTAAACAACCTTTAGGAGTATACTTACCAAAAGGATATGATTCATCAAAAGTATATAAAACAATTTATGTTTCACATGGTGGCGGTGGAAATGAAGCTGAATGGATGGGCATTGGTGCTGTTCCAAACATCATGGATAACTTAATCGCTGAAGGTGAAGTTGCAGATGCTGTTGTTGTCACAATGGATAATACATATTTTAAATGGAATTATGATACAATCGCTCAAAATTTTAAAGAAAATATTATTCCATTTATTGAAAAAAATTACAGTGTATCAATGAACGTTAAAGATAGAGCATTATGTGGTTTATCTATGGGTTCTATGACTACATCTACAATTTTACAACAAAATACTGAATTATTTGGTGCTTATGGTTGCTTCTCAGGAGCAAATACACAAGCTACAATTAAAGATGTAGAAGAATTAAAAAATGTCAAAATTTATTTAACTGGTGGAAACGTTGATATGGCTACTAAAGCAACAACACCTGAAGGTGATGTTGGAAATCCAGGAAAAACTGTTGGTTTAGCAAAAATATTAGACGATTTAGGTGTTAAATATGAAATGGACATCAAAGATGGTGCTCATGATTGGGGTGTATGGAGATCAGCATTCACAACATTTGTTAAAGATTACTTATGGGATGAAAATGATACATTAAAACCAGCAGGAGTAACTGTTGAAAAGAACACTGAATTTAAAGATGTAAAAGATGCAGACTATCAAGCAACATTTGTTTATGAAGATACAGATGAAAGAAATGCTGTTTCTGTAAATGTTCTAGGTGGTTTCCAATTCTATAAAGAAGATGAAATTGGTGGTTATGAAGAACCTGATGATCCTCGTACTCCAGTATACAGCGCATATCAATATGAAAAAGGTATGTTCCCTACAGGTTATGTAGTTGATGGAACATTAATGAAATATGATATGACTGAAGTAAAAGATGAAACATTTGAAATTTCTCTTCCTCTTCCAGGTAACCTATACTATTATGATTATGAAGTAACTTATGATGATGGAACAACTGTAACAATTCAAGATCCATCTAATAAATCTCCTAATAATAGCTTTAACGGTCATGATGCAGGTCACAGTTTACTTTATGTTGGAGATAAAAATAATACTGCTTCAGGTCAAGAATATGTATATGCTCGTAACGATAAAAATGGAACATTAAAATATGACACATATGCAAGTCTTGATGGTACTCAACAACCTTTAGGAATTTATTTGCCTGCTGGTTATGATAGTTCAAAAGTTTACAAAACAATTTACGTATCTCATGGTGGTGGAGGTAATGAAACAGATTGGATGACAATCGGTGCATTACCAAATATCATGGATAATTTGATTGCTGACCAAGAAGTAGCTGAAGCAATCGTAGTTACAATGGATAATACATATTATAACTTTGATGCAACTAAAACCGTTGACAATTTAACTAAGAATATTATTCCATATGTTGAAAAAACATATAGCGTTTCAAAAAATTCTAAAGACCGTGCAGTTTGTGGTTTATCAGCAGGTGGTACTTTTACAGCAAATACCTTAGTAAATGCTTATAAAGAATTTGGATATTTTGGTGTATGGTCACCAAGAAATACAGTAGTAGCACCTTTAGTAGAAGATGGAACAATTGGAAAAGATGCATTAAATGAATATAAAAATAATGTTTATTATATTGGTGTTGGTAAATTAGATATATCATTAAGACAAAACCAAGAAAAATTATTATATGATACATTAACTAACGCTGGTGTAGATGCATCTATTGAATATAAAAACGGTGCTCATGACTGGTATGTATGGAGAGATTTATTTACAACATTTGCTAAAGACTACTTATGGGATGTTGAAGCAAAAGATGATAATGTAGATGATAAAAAAGATAATACACCTGGTCAAGATACTGAAGATAAAGTTAATACAAGCACATCAGATAAAAAAGATAACACTAGTGATAAAGTAAAAACTGGTGATCAAACATCTATTACTACTTATATCATGACATTATTTATTGGTTTAGCAGGTATGATGGTACTTGTTTATAAAAGAAAAAAAGAAAATCTTTAGAAATAACAATTCCTTTCCATTCTAAAGAAAATAAACGAGATTATTTTGCATAATCTCGTTTTTATTTATTCAATAAATTACCTTTTAGCTATGATAAATTTCTTCATCTAACATTTTTTCTTTTTTAGCAACAATTACCGAAGTTGCAGCATCTCCTGTAACATTTAAGGAAGTGACTAACATTTCAATCGGTCTATTAATTGCTAAAATCAATGAATAAGCAAGTAATGCTGCATCATTTGTATATCCCATACCTGTTAAAATAGTAAATAAGATGACTGCTCCTGCACCTGGTGCTGCTGGTGTCCCAATAGAAGCAATTAAAGCAAGAATAGCAATAATAGCCATTGACATAAATGTTACTTTATAACCTGAACTTACAGCAACAAACATTGCTGCAATAACTTGCATGATTGCTGTTCCATCCATATTAACTGTCATTCCTAATGGTAAAACAAATGATGCAATTTGATCATGTACTCCTAATTCTTCTACTGTTGTTTTTCTATTTAATGGTAATGTTGCTGCAGATGATGAAGTTGAAAAACCAAATAAAGCAACTTTTGCAGCTTTTTTCACAAATGGTTTTGGATTAACTCTAGCCATTGTTATTAAATAGATTGGATAAGCGATAAATAAATAAGCAAATAAAGCAATAATGACTGTTACAACATATGCTAATGCTGGTTTTAATGAATCAATTCCATAGATTGCAAATGTTCTTGTAAGTAAACAAAAGATAGCATATGGAGCAAATTTATTAATCACAAATGTTAAGAATAAACTAATAATTTTTGAAACTTCTTCAAATACTTTTTTTAATGTTTTTGTTTGTTCTTCAATTGTATTCATTGCAAGTCCAGTAACAACTGCTAAAAATACAATTGCTAATACATTCCCATTTGTTGTAAAGGCACTTACAAAATTGTTTGGAATAATTGATACAATAATATTTAATGGATTAGATCCTGTAGCTCCTTGTTGAACAGTAATCTTTCCTGCATCCACTGAATTAAACAATCCTAAATGATAGATAATTGTACTTACAATCCCTGCAAAAATTAAAGCACATATTGTTGTTGTAAAAAAAGTTAAAATTGTTTTAGAAGAAATTCTTCCTAATTTTTTAGTATCAGTAATTGTACAAATAGCAAGTGTAATAGAAACAAACACCATTGGTACAATAATTAACTGCAACGAATTAACAAATAATTGACCGATAATATAGAAAATACCGATAGCACTTGTAGCACCCTCTGCTGTAATATCTTGGAAAAAGATATTATTGATCGTTTTCCATAAATCTCCTTGTCCACTCGAATTCAAATGCTCTCTAAGTAAAATACAACCAAATCCAGCAATTAAACCACAAATCAATGCGATCAGCATTTTCTTAGCTAATTGCTTTCCACTGCTTTGTTTCATAATCGTCCTCCTAATTTTTCCCAAATTGCCAATATTATACATGATTTTTTTTTAAATACAATTCCTTTTTTTAAAAAAACATAAAAAACAGCACATTTGTGCTGTTGATCAATTATTTCATATACTCTTTTAATTTATCTGGAATAGCATCTATTAAATAATTTACAATTTCTTCTTTTAAAATAGGCATATCATTTAAAACCCATTCCACAGTCATATCCACAGAACCTCGACAATACATTTTTAATAAAAAATCTATATCAGAAGGAATTGTTTTACCTGTATTTTTACGAATATATTCTTTATAAAAATCATAAATACAACAGAAATCATAATGAATTAAATTATTATAATCATTTGATTTAAAAGCTTCTTTAAAAAAAGCATGTTCTTGTTCAATAAAAGCAAATTTTAAATTAAGAGCTTCTTGTAAGGTTCCACCTTGATTCATTTCTTCAAAAGATTTTAAAACAAGTTTTTCAAAATACCAATTCACTAAATCATATTTATCTTGAAAATGTCGATAGAATGTTTGTCTTGTCTTTCCTGCTGTTGATACAATATCTGTTACAGTAATCTTATCTAAAGGTTGTTTTTTTATTAATGTTTTGATTGCCTTTGCAAACAAAAATACAGTATCTTCATTTTTCATAATAGACCTCTATAATAAATAATCATATTTTTCTATTTTATCTGTTTGTGCTAAAACAAGAAAAGTATCATTTAATTCTATTTCTAAATTAGGATCAACAGGAACTTCTAACTTATGAGTATGTGGATTACGTTTGCCTAAAACATTGATACTATAAAGTTTTCTTAAATCTAATTGTGATAATGTTTTTCCTACCCATGCTTGAGGAACTTTCATTTCAACAATACAATTTTCTTCATCTAATTCGATTAAATCCTTAATATTTTTTCTAAGTAATGTTCTTGCAACCTTTTCTCCCATTTCTTTTTCAGGACGAACAACATAGTCGGCCCCTATTCTTTCTAAAACAACTTTAAAACGTTTATTTTTAGCTTTAACAATGACATAGGGTACACCTAATTCTTTTAAATTCATTGTTGCTAAGATACTATCTTCTAATCGATCTCCAATCGCAACAATTCCAACATCAATATCATCTAATCCTAAATCTGTTAAAAATTGAATATCTGTAACATCTCCAATAACTGCTTTAGTTGCAAAATTTGCAACTCTTTGAACATTTTCTGGATCTTTATCAATAGCAATCACTTCTCTTCCATATTGAGAAAGTGTTTTAACAAGTGTAGAACCAAAAATTCCAAGCCCCAATACAACAAATTGTTTTTCCATCTGCTTTATCCTATTAAGATATGTTCCGTGATATAGTTCACATCTTTTCCTTTCTTAGCATTATATTTTCTAACAAAAATCAAAACCATTGTAATAGGCCCTATACGTCCTATATACATCAAAATAATTATAACAATTTTTCCAACAAATGTCAGTGTTGGTGTAAGACCTGCTGTTAATCCAACTGTCGCAAATGCAGAAAAAACTTCAAAAAGTAAATCAATAAAATCTGCACTTTCACTTATTGATAAAACAAACAATCCTGTTAATGCAATTGAAAAACTAATTAACATGATTGTCAATGCTCTTTTCACAATTTGATCATCTATTGTTCTTTTAAAAACATGAATATTTTCATCACCACGTATTAAAGATCTCACATATAATAATCCAATAACAAAAGTTACAGTTTTAACCCCACCTGCTGTCCCAGCAGGAGATCCTCCAATAAACATAACAATTGACATAAAAAATTTAGTTGCTTGATTTAATGAAGCCATATCCACTGTAGCAAAACCTGCTGTTCGAAGTGTCACGGATTGGAAAAAACTAGCTAATATTTTTTGCGAAAATGGTAAAGGCTTTAATGTTAGAGGATTTTGAAACTCTAATAAAAAGATAACGATCATTCCTCCAAAAATTAAAACAAATGAAGAAATCAATACAATCTTTGTATGCAAAGATAAAGATTCTAAATACCTTTTCATTTTAAAATATTTAAAATGTTCTCTATAATGAATCAAAGATAAACGTAAATCGATCCACACAACAAAACCTAAACCACCCGCAATAATCAAACCACAAATAACTAAATTGATCCAAACATTGCCTACATAAGGAACTAATGAATTATTTCCTAAAATATCAAATCCAGCATTACAAAATGCTGAAATTGCATGAAACAAACTATAATAGATTCCTTTAATAATTCCAAATTGAGGAATAAAAACAAAAGATAAACAAATCGCTCCTAATAATTCAAAAAAAGCTGTATATTTGATAACTCTTTTAATATAAATACCTGTTTCATTTAATGAATTTCTATTTAAAGCTTCCTGCATGACAATCTTATTAGCGTAGGTTAGTTTTCTTTTTAAAAGAACAAAGAACATCGACATCAGCGTTAAAAATCCTAACCCCCCTATTTGAATCAATAAAATAATGACTATTTGTCCAAAAAGCGTATATTCACTAGCTGTTACATGAGTCACTAAGCCTGTTACACAGGTAGCCGATGTTGCAACAAATAGATGATCTAAATAACTACTTGTTGAATGAACACTATGACTCATTGGTAAACTTAATAAAATCGATCCTATTAAAATAACCGCAAAAAAGCTAAAGCCAATTCTTCTAACTGCTGATATATCTAGTTTTTTATATTGTTTACGAAGTATTTTTCTTTGCATATTTCTCCCTCAGTTCTATTAAAAAAAGACATGTTTCCATGCCAATTTAAAAACAAATGATAATAAGCCAAGTTCTGTATTAAATAATCATTTATCTACGCTTACGCGTCCTTTATCTCGTTCAATTCCGATTTAAAGATTCCCCTACCAAATTTGGGTTTCTGCCTTGCGGAGCTTTCCTCTTTTCAGCCATAGTTTCCTATGGAATTGTCTCTGTGGAGCCATTTATGAAGTTCTACCATAGTTACCCTTAGGTTTCCCTTCTGTCGTTAGTTTACACTACCCTCACTTATTGATTCGTGAGGCACAAACACTACAATCATCGCAGATTGTGGCAGCCTGGACTTTCCTCTACTTCAATGAAGCAGCGATTATCTGTCATTTGTTATTTATTTTTAAATACTGCTTTTTCTAATAATGATAATCTTTTTAAGATATCTACATTTGAAGAGACATTATCTTCCAATGCTCTTAAATTATCATCTTGTAAAGCTTTTTCTCTTTCTAATCTAGCAATCATTGCTTTTTGATCAGCAAGACGTCTTTCAAGCTGTTCTATTCTATCATAAGAATTGTTCAATAGTCCAGCAAAAGCTTCATAATCTTTGACAACTTGATCTAAGAAGTGATCAACCTCATCAGCATTATACCCTTTAAAATCAACTTTAAATTCTTTACTGACAATTTTTTTTGGACTTAATACGACTTTATATTCCATGCTTTTCAACTCCTTTACCCCATTGTACCAATTTATTTCCTTTTTTCAAGATAAAATATGATTTCTTATCAAAGAGTTGTTATCACAAAAAAAATATGTGTTATAATACCCATATATATGCAAACAAAAAGGAGTTTCTATGGTTAATTATCCAAATAAGAAAAAAAATAATCATTATACATCTATGATTGAGGGTAAGCATAATACAGCACACCGTGGGATGAACTTAGAAGAAGATATTAACTTAACAAATGAATATTATTTATCTCATGATATTGCTGTGATTCATAAAAAGCCAACACCTATTCAAATTGTAAAAGTTTCTTATCCAGAAAGAAGCGCTGCAAAAATAGTTGAAGCTTATTTTAGAACACCTTCAACAACTGATTATAATGGTATTTATAAAGGAAGATATATTGATTTTGAAGCTAAAGAAACAAAGACTCTATCTTTTCCTTTTACAAATATTTCTTTACATCAAATTAACCATCTTGATAAAGTTATTCATCATGGAGGTATTGCTTTTTTAATTATTGCTTTTACTAAAGTGAATGAAGTTTATTTACTAGATGCTGCTTTTATGGTAAAAGCATATAGAAAAAACGATCGTAAATCCCTTCGTTATGAAACAATAAAAGAAAATGGTCATTTAATAAGACAAGGATTTCTTCCTCGTCTCCATTATTTAGAAATTATTGATCAATATTATTGTGAGGTATTTAAATGAAAAGACAAAAAACAAAAAAATTAAATTCAAAAAAAATCATTACAGTTGTAACAATGCTTATTCTTTGCTTGATCTTAGTTTTTTCATGCATTTTTGGTTACAGTATATATAAGGATACAGCTGCCTTTGATTCTGAAAAATTATTATCATCTGGAGCTAGTGTCATGTATGACAGTAACGGAAATGTTATGTATACGTATGGTAGCCAAGAAAATGGAACAAGAGAAAATATTACCTATGATGATCTACCACAAGTTTTAGTAGATGCTATTGTAGCTGCTGAAGACTCTCGTTTCTTTGAACATAATGGTTTTGACTTACCTCGTATTGTTAAAGCTGCGCTTTCTAATTTAAAAGCGGGAGGTATTACAGGTGGTGGTTCTACAATCACTCAACAATTGATTAAAAAAACCTATTTCCCTGATGCTCAAAAAACGTACTCTCGTAAATTAAGTGAAATTATTCTAGCAATCCAAGCAGATAAAGCTTTAAGTAAAGAAGAAATTTTAACTCTTTATTTAAATAAAATCTATTTTGGTAGAAGTACAAGTTCAATTGGAATTGCGGCAGCAAGTAAGTATTACTTTAATAAAGATGTCAGCGAATTAACTCTTCCAGAAGCAGCCATGCTTGCAGGAAGCTTGAATTCACCTTATAACTATGATCCTTACTATTGCCTTGATAAAGCAACAGCAAGACGTAATACAATTTTAAAACTTATGATGAATCATGGTTATATTACACAAGAAGAATATGAAGAAGCAAAAGCTACAAAAATAGAAAATACATTATGTGTTTCACCAACTACAAATAACAATACTCTTGCTGCTTATGTAGATATCGTAACAGCAGAAGTGAAAAAAAGAACTAGTTTAGATCCTTTAAAAACACAATTAAATATCTATACTTATTGTGATGTGGATACACAAACACTTGCAAGTGCTATTGGTAATGGTGAAAAATATGCTTATGGTGATGAAGATATGCGTATGGGTGGTGCCGTTCAATCAAGCCAAGATGGTCGTATTGTAGCTGTGATTGGTGGTCGTAATTATTCGTATGGAAATTATAACTATGCCACTCAAAAACAACAACCTGGTTCATCTGTTAAACCGTTTTTAGATTATGGTTTAGCTTTTGAAAATTTAGATTGGTGTACAGGAAAAACTTTGGAAGATACTCCTTATTCTAAAGGAAAGTTTACTCCTAAAAACTGGGATGGACAATTCCATGGAACAGTGACACTTACAAGTGCACTTGAAAATTCTTGGAATATTCCTGCTATTAAAACTTATGAAGAAGTAACAAAAGAAATTGGTAAATCTGGTGTTGTTTCAGCAATGGAATCACTTGGAATTGATATGTCAAAAGAAACTAATCCAACAAACTTATCTTACGCTATTGGTGGATGGGATAGAGGAATCTCTCCTCTTGAAATGGCAAGTGCTTATGCGACAATTTCCAATAATGGTTTATATACTGAAAGTCATACTATTAACTATGTAGAAGTTGTCCAAACAGGCGAAAAATATAACATTGATGAAGAAATTCAAAATAACGCTAAACAAAGTGCTTATTCAAAAGCAAGTGCTTTTATGATAAGACATGTGATGCTTGATTATACAAAAAATGGTAGTGGTAACTATGCTTATTTATCTGGTCTTTCTAATGTAGGAGCTAAAACTGGAACTTCTAACTGGGGAAGTACTGCTAAAAATGGTATGGCAGGAAAGAGCCGTGATTTATGGATGTCTGCTTATACTCCTAATTACATTTGTTCAGTTTGGATGGGATTTGGTAAAGAAGGTATCGAAAAAGGTAAAACAACAAGTCGTTATAAAGCATATCCTGGTAAAGTGGTTCAAATGTTATTAAAACATTTACAAAGTAAAAATAGTAAAAAATCATATCCTGATCAACCATCAACAGTGACTCATGATGGTGATGATTATTATAAAAAAGGTTCAAAACATGAATCACATGCTTCTTTAACTGAAGAAACAACAGAAGAAACAACTGAAAATACTGATGATCAAACATCAAATGATAATCAATCATCTCAAAATAATCAAAATGGTCAAAATAGCGATAGTAATAACACAAACAATGGTAATACAACTAGCGGTGATCATTCTGGAGATAATACAGGTGGTAATACCGGCGGTAATACTGGTGACAATACTGGAGATAATACAGGTGGTAATACCGGTGGTGGAGACCAATCTTCTCAAAATCAAGGAAACAATCAATAAAGTCAACTTTAAGTTGGCTTTTTATTTTTCCTCAAAATTTGCTTTTATCATACAAAATAAGGTATACTTGTATAAAGAAAAGATGGAGGTATCTTATGTCTTCGAAAACAAATAACTTTCAAAAGAAAAAAGCAAATAAAAAAAAGCTTTTTATCGCTATAGCTATTTTATTAATAGTTACAATTTTTGCTGGTGTAAGTGTTTTAGCTTATGGTGTCTACAAAGATACAGATGCTTTTGATGCTAAAAAACTTTTATCATCTGGAGCTAGTGTTATGTATGATGATCAAGGTAAAGTTCTTTATACATATGGCAGTCAAGAAAACGGTACAAGAGAAAATATTACCTATGAAGATTTGCCTCAAGTACTTGTTGATGCTGTTATTGCAGCTGAAGATTCTCGTTTTTTTGAACATGATGGTTTTGACTTACCACGTATCGCTAAAGCTGCTATGTCTAACTTGATTGCTGGTGGTATTAGAGGTGGTGGTTCTACAATCACTCAACAATTGATTAAAAAAACCTATTTTCCTAATGCCGAAAAAACCTACACAAGAAAATTCAGTGAAATTATTCTAGCAATCCAAGCAGATAAAGCTTTGAGTAAAGAAGAAATTTTAACTCTTTATTTAAATAAAATCTATTTTGGTAGAAGTACAAGTTCAATTGGAATTGCGGCAGCAAGTAAGTATTACTTTAATAAAGATGTCAGCGAATTAACTCTTCCAGAAGCAGCCATGCTTGCAGGAAGCTTGAATTCACCTTATAACTATGATCCTTACTATTGCCTTGATAAAGCAACAGCAAGACGTAATACAATTTTAAAACTTATGATGAATCATGGTTATATTACACAAGAAGAATATGAAGAAGCAAAAGCTACAAAAATAGAAAATACATTATGTGTTTCACCAACTACAAATAACAATACTCTTGCTGCTTATGTAGATATCGTAACAGCAGAAGTGAAAAAAAGAACTAGTTTAGATCCTTTAAAAACACAATTAAATATCTATACTTATTGTGATGTGGATACACAAACACTTGCAAGTGCTATTGGTAATGGTGAAAAATATGCTTATGGTGATGAAGATATGCGTATGGGTGGTGCCGTTCAATCAAGCCAAGATGGTCGTATTGTAGCTGTGATTGGTGGTCGTAATTATTCGTATGGAAATTATAACTATGCCACTCAAAAACAACAACCTGGTTCATCTGTTAAACCGTTTTTAGATTATGGTTTAGCTTTTGAAAATTTAGATTGGTCTACTGGTCATTCTATTAATGATGATGACTATTATAATGGTAAGTTTAAAAACTGGGATAGACAATTCCATGGATTAGTCACTGTTGAAAATGCACTTGAAAATTCTTGGAATATTCCTGCTATTAAAACATTTGATGAAGTTGAACAAAAAATCGGTAATGATAAAATCAAAGAAGCAATGGAATCTCTTGGAATCGATATGTCAAAAGAAAACATTGGACTTGCAAGTGCCATTGGTGGTTGGTCTTATGGTATTTCTCCACTTGAAATGGTCAGTGCTTACGCGACAATTTCCAATAATGGTTTATATACTGAAAGTCATACCATTAACTATGTAGAAGTCGTTCAAACAGGAGAAACTTTTAATATTGATGAAGAAATTCAAAATAATGCTAAACAAAGTGCTTATTCAAAAGCAAGTGCCTTCATGGTAAGACAAGTCATGCTAGATTATACAAAAAATGGTAGTGGTAACTATGCTTATGTATCTGGTATAAACAATATAGGAGCTAAAACAGGAACATCTAACTGGTCAAGTACTGCTAAAAATGGTATGGCTGGAAAGAGCCGTGATTTATGGATGTCTGCCTATACTCCAGATTATGTTTGTTCAGTTTGGATGGGATTTGCTAAAGAGGGAATTAGTAAAGGAAAGACAACGAGTCAATATAAAGCTTATCCTGGTAAAGTTGTTCAAATGCTTTTAAATCATTTACAAAGTAAAGGCAGTCAAAAATCGTATCCAGAACAACCCGATGATGTTGAACAGGCAGCAATGGTTAAAGGAATTTATCCATATGTTTCACCTGGTGAAGGTATGAGTGAAGATATGATTATTCAAGCTTGGTTTAAAAAAGGAACAGCGCCTACACAAAGTATTGATAGTGATGTCTTTAATTTAAGTGAACTTACTTCATTTGATGTTAGTCTTAATGGACAAAGTATTTCATTTAATTTTGCTCCTTATAATCCTGAAAATGCAACAACAGATGAAAATGCTACTGAGGGAACAAAGACATTTGGTAAAGTTGTTTATACAGTAGTTGTAAGTGATGAAAGTGGTCAAGAATTGCATCGAGAAAGCTTCTCAACGGCCTCTGGAACGCTTAATTTTACAGTTACATCAAATGTAAAGGTTACTGGTTTTTATAGTTATGAAAAGGCTCCTGATCGTACATCTAATAAAATAGAAAAAACAATTGCTTTACAATTAACATCTATTAATGCTTCGCTTTCTTGTGATAGTGGACAAATCAATGATGGTGCTGTTATTTCATCTACTGCAATTCGTGCTGTCATTTCAAAACAAGGTCAAGGCCATGCACTTACGATTGCTTTATATGATAGAAGTGGTAATTTACTTTCTTCTGTTAATCATAACAATGCAACTTTTTCAAATTTAAGTCGTGGACATCAATACTTTGTTAAATTTATGGAATCTAATGGTTCAAGTTCTGCAGAAAAAACAATTCATTTTTCTATTTCTTAAAAAGCATTCATGTATATGAATGTTTTTTCTTTATCTAATAAATATTATTTTTTATTCTTTTATATTATAATAAGATACAAAAAGGGGGAAAATATATGTCTTGTACAACATTATTAGTAGGAAAAAAAGCTTCTTTTGACGGATCGACAATGATTGCTAGAAATGATGATTCTGGTGCTGATGGATTTACAGCTAAAAAATTCGTTGTTATTTCTTCAAAAGAACAAAAAAGAAAATATAAAACTGTCATTTCTCATTTAGAAATAGATTTACCTGAAAATCCTATGTCTTATACAGCTATGCCAAATGCAGTTGAAGGAAAAGGAATTTGGGCTGCAAGTGGAATCAATGAAGAAAATATTGCGATGACAGCAACTGAAACAATTACATCAAATCCACGTGTTTTAGGAGCTGATCCTCTTGTAGAATATGATGAGATCAATCATATTGCTGGAGGAATCGGGGAAGAAGATATTGTTTATATCGTTTTACCTTATATTCATAGTGCTCGTGAAGGTGTTGAAAGATTAGGAAGTTTATTAGAAAAATATGGAACTTACGAAATGAATGGTATTGCTTTTCAAGATCATGATGAGATTTGGTGGTTAGAAACGATTGGTGGTCATCATTGGATTGCTAAAAAAGTACCCGATGATCATTATGTTGCTATGCCTAATCAATTTGGAATTGATGATTTTGATTTAGAAGATGCCTTAACTTCAAAAGAAAATCATATGTGTTCTGCTGATATGAAAGAATTTATAGAAAAATATCATCTTGATCTTTCATTTAATTCAAAATTTAATGCCCGTGATGCTTTCGGAAGTCATGATGATTCTGATCACATTTATAATACACCTCGTGCATTTGATATTGAAAGATATTTTAATCCACATACATTTAATCATCAACCAAGTGATGATGATATTCCATGGTCTCAAGTTCCAGAAAAGAAAATTACTGTCGAAGATGTTAAATATGCTCTTTCTTTACATTTCCAAGGAACAGATTATGATCCTTATAAAGCTTATGGAGATTTATCGCAAAAAGGAATGTATCGTCCTATAGGTATTAATCGTAATGATTTCTTATCCGTTATTCAATTAAGAAATGATGTTCCAAAAGCTTTTCAGGCAATAGAATGGATTGCTTACGCTTCTAATGTCTTTAATGCATTAGTTCCATTTTATGGTAATATTACTGAAACACCAGCTTATCTAGCGAATACAACTGCAACTGTTTCTACAGATAATTTCTATTGGTCAAGTCGTTTAATTGCAGCAATGGCAGATGCTTCTTATAGAAAGTCAGCTATTCATATTGAACGTTATCAAAAAAACGTGATGGCTAAAGGACATCATTTATTGAATGTTTATGATGATCTTTTAGAAAAAGAAGATGATCTTGATAAACAACTTAATTTAAAACATCAAGCTAATCAAGAAGTTGCAAAAATGTTAAAAGAAGAAACTGATAAAACAATTTCTCTGGTTTTAAATGAATTAAGTCTTTCAATGAAAAATAAATTTGAACGTTCTGATGCCTAAAAAAAACGAGGTGTACATTTTGTACATCTCGTTATTTATTTTGATATACCGCAACAATTTCACCAATATATCTTTGATGATAATCCTTTTGTGGATACCATTTTTCATCTAAAGACTGATCAATAAATTGTTTAGGATCAATCATATCACTATAAATTTTCTTACAAACAAAAACCATTTTACCTTGTTTAAAAGTAGGTTGATCATCAACTTCTTCCACATCAAAAGAAACTTCAGCAATCTTATTACCATCTCTACCTGATTTAGAACCTAAGACTCCTAACTCCTTTTTATAACCATCAAATAAAGTAACAGTAAAATAATCACCTGCATCTACAAATTCCTTTGTATATCTTTGAGGTCTAATATAAACAGTCATTACATTTTTACCCCATAAATGACCAAGTTGCCCCCAACTAGCAGTCATTGTATTAACAACTCCATCTTTTTTTGCTGAAATAAGTACCCAATGATTACTAATTTCATCAAAAGGATTAAACTTTAAATCTTGAATATTTACTTTTTCAAACATAATATACCCCCTAATATCCTAATTCTTCATTTATAACAAGCACCGTCATTCTTCCTAACGGTTGCCTTGCAATCTTCACATAAGCACTACATATACGATCATCACTTTGGCAATCAACACACTTTCCAACTTGAACACATGGTGTGTTCTTATGTAAACGTAATGCATTGGCTGGACATGACATATTTTTTATATGTTGAATTGCTGAAAGTTCATCATCAAAAATCTTATTCATGCCAACAATCACAACCACTTTTTTAGGGCCATAAATCATTGCAGCCACACGATTTCCATGACCATCTATATTATAAAGATTACCATTTCTATCAATTGCATTTGAACTTGTTAAATAAACATCAGCAAGTAATGATTGATGAAATATATTTTCTATTTGATCTGTTGAAAGACCTTCTTGATAACGATCTAAAAAACGAATAGGCTTTTTTCTTAAATAATCAATGACCCCTGTTTCAAATAAAGTCATTGAACCACCAACACCTACTGTTTGATTTTCTTCAATTAAATTATCTAGATACTTCAATAATTCTTCTTGATTATTTAAAAAAAGTAATTCAATATGATTTTGATTAAATGCTTTTTGCATTTTTCTATTTTTAATTTCTAATATCTTTTCTACATTTTGATCCATCATTATCTTCTCGATTCTTTTATTTTATCTTTACACATATCATATAAATGACATTCTAAACAGTTTGGATTTTGTGCTTTACAAAAATATCTACCAAAGAATATGAATTGATGATGTGCTTTATTCCACTTATTTCTAGGAATAGAACGACATACTTTTCTTTCAACATCACTTACAGTATCCTCTTTTTTAGCAAAGCCTAACCTTTTAGAAATACGTTCAACATGTGTATCTACAGCAAAAGCCGGTTCATTAAAACCAACTGATAAAACAACATTTGTTGTTTTTCTTCCTACTCCTGGTAAACTTTCTAATTCTTTTCTTGTTTTTGGAACTTCACCTTGATATTGATCAAGAAGTACTTGAGCCATTTTCTTTAAATTCTTAGCTTTATTTCTATATAATCCAATAATTTTAATATCATTTTGTAAATCTTCCAACGAAGCATTCGCAAATGATTCAACAGTAGGATATTTTTTAAAAAGTGAAGCTGTTACTTGATTTACTTTTTTATCTGTTGTTTGAGCTGAAAGCATTACAGCTACTAAAAGTTCAAAGACATTTTGATGATTAAGTTCACAATGAGCATCAGGAAATAATTCCTCAAAATAATCTAATACTCTATTTGTTTTTTCTTTATTCATCTTCCCACCAATGATAATGACTTTCTTTTATTTTTCTTTCTTGTGGCTTTTCATCAATATATCTTTCTTTAATACCATTTTGTGCCCAATTAATTAAAATACCTTCTATATATCTTAAAGTTAACACTTGACTCTTAACAGCTTCTTTTAAAGCTTTTAAAATCATTTCTTCACTATATCCACTTTGAACCCATTCTTTAATACTATCAAATTCCATAGGTGTTAAAGGTCTTCCAAATTGTTCTTCAAAAACATCAATTAAATTTGTTTTTTCTTCTACTGGAGCTTGTTTGTTTTCTAAAAGCTTTTCTTCAAAATGATTTAAACAAATAGCTCCATTTTTATTAAAAATCCATTTTTTCTTTAAAAGAGATTCTAAAATTCGATCCATTTCATGAGGTGTAAAAGACGAATATTGCAATAACAATGTAGGTGTAATCATTCTTTTATGCAAATCAACAAAAGTATATATCAATAACAATACATGACATTCTACATCAGATAAAGAAAGTTCTTTACTTCTTAAAAGTAACAATCTTTCCAAATTAATACAGCCAATATCTTTTAAATATTTAATCATAATCTTTTATAATTTATATGCTTTTAAAAATTCTCCATCATCTAAAGAATAAAAAGCATATAATAAAGTATCCTTTCCTTTATAAGTTAAACAATAAACAAATTGATCATTTTCATAAGCTATTTCTACTTTTGTTGCATTTACTTGATACTTTTGAAAAAAAGCATCTTTTACTGCTTTTTTAGAAAAAGCTTTTCCTTCAAAAGTATCTACTTTTTTTAATTTTTTATTACATACAACATACATTGTTTTCTTTTTATTTTTAACTTTCACAATATAATTAATATGCTTATTTTGATAAGCATTAAAATAATCATCATAATCATAATGATATTGATTACAAATTTCCTCTTGTACACTTACTAAATCATTTTTTTGCTTTGTATATGGGACATGTACCCAAAGCATATAAAAACAAATATATACAAAAATAATAACTAAAAACGTTAATACAATCTTAAAACGATGTTTTCTAAAAAAAGCCTTCATACACTCTCCTCCATGCACCTTATTATACCCTTTTTATCAAAAAAGAAAAAGCCTTTTGGCTTAGTCTCTACGTTGATCATTTCCTAGAACAATTAAGACAATTCTAAGTAAAGAAAGTAATGCTGATAACATCCCTGCAACATAAGTCAAGGCTGCTGCCGTTAACATACTTTTAGCTTTTGAATACTCATCTTGAGCCAAATAACGATCATTTAAAATACTTAAAGCTCTTGATGAAGCATCAAATTCTACTGGAAGTGTTACAATTTGAAATAATAACATTAAACTTGTAAGTAATACTCCAATCCAAGCAATAGATGATCTTCCCATAAAAAGACCTATCATAATAGCAACCCATCCTAAATTATAGGAAAAATTACAAACAGGAATAATCGCATTTCTAAATGTCAAAGGTTTGTAACCTTCTTGATGTTGAAGTGCATGACCACATTCATGAGCTGCTACTGCAAGAGATGCAATACTTGTTCCATGATAAATATCATGAGATAAATGTAAGGTATGATTACTTGGATTATAATGGTCACTTAAACGTCCTTGTACCTCAAATATTTGAATATTTGATAATCCATTTTGATCAAGTATTTCTCGTGCAACTTCAAACCCTGTTAAATGTCTTCTATTTTGAACTCTAGAATATTTACGATAAGCACTTGATACTTTCCATTGTGCTAATGCCATTAATGCGACACCCACTAAAACAAGAATATTTCCTAACATATAATAAACATTGCTATAATAGTAATAATTAAACATTTTCTTCACCTCTTTTATAGTTTACATCTTTATTATGAACAGAAAATGAAAAAGATGCTTAATTCATAGCATCTTTTAATCTGTTACTAGGTTTAAATGTCACTGTTTTACTAGCAGGAATAATCATTTCTTCTTGAGTTTTAGGAGAAATTCCTTTTCTTGCTTTACGATCATTGACTTTAAAAGTACCAAATCCAGAAATAAGAACCTTATCTCCTTCAACAACACTTCTAGTAATCGTATTAAACACAGTATCTACAAGTAGTTCTGCCTCTTTTTTTGTTAAATTACGTTCTATTGAAACTGATTCAACTAATTCTTTCTTATTCATTTTCACACCCCGCAATAATAAAAATACTAGGTTAGTATAGCATCTAAAAAACGTTGTTTCAAGAGATTTTTAAAGAACTTTTTTAAAAAAATTATAAAACAATTGCTATCACATTTGATTTGCCTTTATTTACAATTTTGGACAATATATCGTGTATTTTTAAACTGGCGTTTTCAGGAATCATATTTAATTTATAATACATTCCCTCTTCAATTAAGTCCCCTAATTTTCTACCAAAAACATCACATGAAAAGATGGCTTCTTTATCATTTCCATTATGATTCAAATAATCTATAAAACTTTCAGCTTGTTGTTTTGAACCAATAATTGGTTCAAAAGTACTTTCAATATCAATCTTAATCATATACGTTGTAGCAGCTTTACTCTTCAATTTCATACCATATCTTGATCCTTGTTTAATAATCTCTGGTTTAGATAATTCTATTTCTTCTAAACGAGGAATAGCATAACCATAACCAGTTTGTCTAACCATTGTAAGAGCATTAGAAATACCATCATATTCATCTTTAATTGTCATTAATTCTTGCAACAAAGCAAGAATAGAAGAACGATCCACTTCATATCCAACAATATTTGTAAGTAATTCATCATATAAACCATTTCTTTCTTCAATACGAATAGTTGCTGAAGAATGTGATGTATCGACACTCTTTAAATAAGCTCTTTTAACAAAATCATAAGACTCTATTCCTTCTGTAATATGTTGAATATCTTTTATTTTTTTTATTTCTACTAATGAATTTTTTAAAGCTTCATCTAATGTTTGTTTTAACCAATGTTTTTGATTTAACATTGCAATATAACGAGGAACTTCTATTTTAACTTCATGAATTCCAAATTCATTGAGTGCTTCTTGTAAAAGATGCACAATTTGTGTTTCTAACATATTTGTTGTATCAATCGCTATAATTGGAACATCATATTCTTTTTGATAACTTTCAACAACATTTTGACAATGTGTACTTGAAGGATCTTTACTATTAACAATCACAATAAAAGGTTTACCTATATCTTGAAGTTCTTGAATAATTTCTTTTGTTGCACTGTGATAACTTTGTTCATCAATATCTAAAAAACTACCATCACTGGTAACAACAATTCCAATCGTTGAATGATCTTGAATAACCTTTTTTGTCCCAATTTTAGCTGCTTGATCAAAAGGAATACTTTCATTATACCAAGGTGTTTTAACAAGACGTATTCCACTGTCATCTTGATAGCCACTAGCTCCTTCTATAACATATCCTACACAATCTACTAAACGTACATTAATTTTAAAATCTTCTTGTAAATCTATTTTAACTGCTTGATTAGGAATAAATTTAGGTTCTACCGTCATAATCATTTTACCTTTTCCTGATTGTGGTAGCTCATCAATTGTTCTTATTTTTACATCAGGATCTTGAATATAAGGAATAACCGCCATTTCCATAAATCTTTTAATAAAAGTTGATTTCCCACTTCTTACAGGGCCAACGATTCCTAAATAAATATCACCTTGACATCTCTTTCCAATATCTTTAAGAATTTGTTTCGTTTCCATTATCATAACTCCTTTTATTCCAATATATTAAAAACTTAAGAAATCATTCCTAAATAATAAAAACAAAGCATCAATACAAACGCTAAAAAATCCAAGAAAAAACCTAACCATAAAGTATAACTATACTTCTTTGTACGAATACTTCCATAATATAAAGAAACTACATAAAGTGTTGTATCACTCCCTGTCTGTAAAATAGATCCCATTAAACTATATAAATGATCAACACCATAATGTTCATAAATTCTTTTTAAAATAATAAGTGAAGTTTGACTACTGATTGGTCTTGTAAAAGCCATTAATAATAAATCAAGAGGAAGAGAAAAAAAATGAATAAATAATGAACTTATAAAAGTAACAAAACTACTACTAATAAAAAGATTGACCCACAAAGTAAGTAACATTAAAGAAGGGAAAAGAACCAGTAAATACTGCATACCTTCTTTAACACCAGCTATAAATTCTTCATAAATAGGTATTTTTTTATAAGCACATTCTAAAAAACTCCATAAAATAATTATAAGAATCAAATTAGACATGTTCTATCACCTTAATAATGATAATTCCTATTAGGGTAATAAAAAAACCAATAAATAAACTATAAGGATAAAAAGCTAAAATATTTTGACTACGATAATTTTGCCTAATTGTCATCATTGTTGTTGGTAAAATAGAAAAACCTGCCGTATTAATAACCACAAGTATTTTTATTTGCAAAGGATAATGGTTTTCTTTTAACTTAGAAATAGCTTGTAAACCACTCATTGTTGCAAGTGTTCCTAGTCCCAATAAGTTAGCAATTAAATTAGAAGATAATGCTTGATAAATTTTTTCATCCTCTATACATTTTCCATAAATCCAACGTAATAATGGTTTAAATAAAAAATTTAAATGATTCATCATTCCTGAAACTTGAATAATTTTTAATAGCCCATTCCATAAGCAAATACTTAAAATAAGTGTCTTACAAAGTTCAAAAACATCAAATGGTGTTTGTAAGATAGCTTTCAGCATTTCATCTTGTTTATTGAAAATTAAACCAATGATAATAAAAAGAATAATTCCATAATGAAATATCTTATTCATATAACATATCCTTTAAAATCATTAAATAGAAATCTTTAAAATGATAATACTTCAATTTTTCTTTTTTAATATATGTTTGATTACAATAAATAAAAATTTGATCATCTTTAATCAAATAACTTACCTGTTCATCTTTTTCCTTTGAAATCCATAAATCATCTAAAAATAAATACCACTTGCCATCAATATTTCTAACACCTTTATCAAATAAAATCATTTTTTCATAATCTTTAAAACAATCTTCATATTTCTTTTGATGAAATTCAAAATCATTTCCACAATTAAAAGTCACAATAATTAAATCAATATGATTTTTAACCGCCCTTGTAATCAATGTTCTTTTAGCTTTTTTGGTATATCCTGTTTTTCCACCAACACAATAAGGATATTCTTTTAAAAGACGGTTTTTATTATGCCAATAACCTTTACCATCTAATCTTTTATACTCCTTTGTTTTTACGATTTGATTAAAAAGAGGATTTTGACAACAATATCGATAAAGTATCGCCATCTCCTTAACTGTTGATAAATTTCCTTCATCTTCTTCATCTAAACCTGATGGATTAGAAAAGTGTGAGTATTTCATTCCTAAATCTTTAGCTTTTTTATTCATCATTTCAACAAAATGATCAACACTGCTTCCAACACTTTTAGCCAACATTAAAGCACAATCATTCCCACTTCTAAGCATTAAACCATATAAAAGATCTTGTATCGTAATTTGATCTTTTATATGTATATAAACACAACTCCCATAAGCTTTATTGATTGTTTCATCAACCGTAACCTTTTTATCTAATCGACTATTTTCAATAACTAAAATAGCTGTCATAATTTTAGAAATAGAGGCTACACTTTGTAAATAATCTATATTTCTACCTTCTACAACATACTGATTTAAACTATCATAAACAATATAACTTTTACCATAAAATTCAACATTTGTATAAAGCACTTGAAACATCATCAAAAAACTGATTAATAATTTCATTCTATCACCATTATCATTCTATGTTTCTTCTTTTCATTTAACACAAATAGATGAAATACATCACATAAACAAATAACATTAAAATACCACCTATTCTATTTAACTCATGACGATGAATCGTTAAAAGCCATAATAAACATCCACTTCCTATAGCTACAAATGTATCTACAATAAATTTACTTTCAAAAGGTACTGGACAAATTAAAGAAACACCTCCAGCAATAAATAAAATATTAAAAATATTGCTTCCTACAATATTTCCAATCGCAATGCCCGCATGATCTTTTCTAGCAGCCTGTAAAGAAGTTACCAATTCAGGTAAAGATGTTCCAAAAGCAACGATTGTTAAACCGATGAATCTTTGAGATAAATGTAATTTATAAGCTATTTGAATAGCTGCTTTAACAGCCAATTGACTACCAATAATGACAAAAAAGATTCCTAAAACAATCAAAAACACACACCCTAAAAAAGAGTATTGTGGAGATACTTCCTCTTCGCTTTCTTTTTGAGATAACCAAAATAAGTAAAGTAAATAAAGGATAAACATAAATATTAAAATAAATCCTTCTTGAATTGATACAACTTGTTGACTTCTTCCAAAAATTAGTAAAACAATACTGGAAAGCAACATATAAGGAATCTCAATCAATAATGTTGATTTTTCAATCTTTATTTTTGTAATCAAAGCACTCATCCCTAAAACAATCAAAATATTTAAAATATTACTTCCTACAACATTCCCAATGGTAATACCTGCATTTCCTTTTAATCCGGCCACTAATGAAACAGCTGCTTCTGGTAAACTGGTTCCCATCGCACAAATCGTCAATCCGATAACTAATTGAGAAACATGAAAAATACTTGCTAGTGAAGAAGCACCATCTACAAACCAATCTGCTCCTTTCACTAAAACAAAAAATCCTGCTATAAGTACAATAAGCGAATAAATCATTTTATCCCTCCTGTTTTCATTCTATTAAGATTTATTTATTAAATGAAAAAGAAGGGAAATTTTCCCTTCTTGCAATGATTATTGATATTACTAATTCTCAGCTTTTCTCTTTATAAAAAATATAATATTCATTATAAGGCATGAAACTACATAAAAATCAATAGCTGGTAACGGAAAAGAAAGCTGAACTTGATTACCATGTACAACTTCATTAACAATAAATAAAAGAATAAGTAAGGTTGTATTTTTTCGATAATTTATCGAATCACTATTCCATAAAGCAATAAAATATAAAATAGGTAAAAAATAAAATAAACAATAAATAATAAAACTAATATGAATACTAATATATCCTAAAGGATTTAAGGAATTTGTAAGTAAGATTTGACCGCAAACCATTGTCATGATCATAAAAACTTCCATTAAATAATCAAAAATCCATACTTTATCTATTATCTTCATATTCTATACTCACCTCTTTTTTTAATCATAAAATACTCTTCATTGTTCTTACTGAAATGTAATAACAATTATTTTTGTTTCATATCTAGAATTAGAAAATTACAACCACATTCAGATTATTAATCCTCTCATTTATTGTTTACTCTTCTTTAAATAAATCAGTCTTTTAAGAGCAGGTATAAAATGAACACATATTATCAAAGAAATTCCAATATAAATTCCTAAATATATCATATTTCTTAACCCATTTTGAAATATTCCAAAGGTAAATTCAAAAAATAACATTAATAAAGTAAGTATCAATATCATATAATTACTCAAAGCAGTTAAGAAAGATATTTCTAAATTATAATCAGTAAATAGTTCATAGTTACCCAATTCTCTCTTTCTTCTAAAATAATACCAATGACCATCTTTGCACAATAACTCAATCTTAATTTCTTTCATATAGGGACCTCCCGCCGGGGAAATATTCAGAGTCCGCTCCATTCATGCATTTGCTCCGGGTTTCGGTAACCGTAGCATCATGGGGCAATGTGGTGTTTTTACCTCATCAGGTGTATCATGACGGCAAAACCACCCGCTCCTCATATCACGTCATGCTGTTTCGCGGCCACGAAAACAAAAAGCTCCTCCGCGCCGGGAAGCATCCAAAAGAAAGTCCAACGCGAACGAAGGAGCAGGTCAACGCCTATAAAAACACCTTAGAGAAAATCTTGCAGACCATGTCAGCGTCATAACAAAAACAGCCGTTCTCTTACGCTTCAAAAAAGCATAGGGAAAGGCTGTTGTCATTTTGAAATATAAACAATATTTGTATATTTTTATCTTATGCAAAATTCAAGGTTGGCGCAAGATGTATTGGAAATAAGGTTAGCTGAGTTGAGCATCGCTCAAGAGTCGCAGTTCAACAGTATGAAAAAACGACATTCAATAGAGATTAAAATTTCGAACGATACGCGACAGATACAGACGATAATACGCTGATTTTTACGATGCAAGATATAAAGCGGTGCAGTTGAAAATAGGTATTCAGTCGGAGAACTACGACAAGGCAGTATAGACCGACGATAAAGCGTAAATTTTGTTGGTTCTGCCCAACTGCTCCCAAAACCAGAAAAAGCCCATTGTTGGTTGTCACAACAGGCTTTTCTGGCATTTTACAAGGTA
>OMCD01000559.1_pt1 | contig 26209 bp, 58 predicted proteins | sample 1674171 | NCBI WGS metagenome assembly OMCD01 (sample SAMEA103958149, study PRJEB25191) | human gut metagenome | biome: human-associated habitat [ENVO:00009003]; feature: intestine environment [ENVO:2100002]; material: feces | place: Germany | collected 2013/2015
GAGCAATTAACCTACGCTCATTTCCAATAAATTACACTCTTTTCGTAACTTCTCATTGCAAACATTACTTGAATAAGTTTTTTGTATTTAGTGTCATCCCATGTATCAAAAACCATACGTAATTCAGGATTCACAACTTCAATATCAGTATTTGTATCAAGTAATAGATCAGAAATTAGTTTGGAATATAGACTTACATCATTAGAATGTACTGTGTATCCCATAGCTGACATGATTTTATCGGTGGTGTAGTTTCCTGAACATCCGATAAAAACATCTTTTCCTTTTACTCCTTTCATCAAATCCTGAAGGAGCAGTTTAACTTCCGGTGGTGTCGTTCCTGTAAACATATATTTAGGTTGTATATAACTTTATATACATTTTGCGTTAAGTACCTGCCGGGCATATTCCCGGCAGACTTAAACACAAATTCAATCATTCTTCAAGTTACTTGCAAGAACACTCATGCAATTTTTTCGGCTTCTTTCAGTCGTGTCAGATGGCAATTTCCATCACCCCGTAAACTGCACAAGCTTTCATGTTCTTGCTTTTACTTATCGCTACTATAAGGGTTGAGCGGAAACAGGGAATCGAACCCCACTCTTTGGCTGGAATGCCAACGCTCTACCGATGAGCTATTTCCGCAAATGCCTATGCTGTCAAACCACCGCTTGCTTGGCAAATTTGACAGCATCCCATCAAACGCTATTGACGGTTGGCTAATAATTCCGGTTTTCATAAACATTGCCAATGATTTCATATTCATAGGTGGACTTTCCACTTGCGTTGCCATCAACCCAATTACTTTCCTTAACAAGAATGCAAACAGGAAGTCCATAACGACTATTATTTTTAAGACCAAAGGATCCATCACGAAAAACGATTTCAGCTATATATTCATCAGGATAACCGCTTTTAGTAGTTTTCTTTACAATGTCACCCTCATATATTTTTTTCCCGTTCTTATCAAACAATCCAGTGAACTGCCCAACGGTTTCGGGATGAACGAAAAATGTTCCAATAGTACCATTCGTAGTATGGATAGCTGGGCACGTTACCATACTTCCTTTTGGCGTTAATGTTGTCACCAAATCACCATCAACCCACATCCCGTTATCTATCCGTTTACCTCTAAACTTAATGCTTCTCATATTCAAAACAAACTTGCTTGTTCATACTCTGGTTCTTTCTTCTCAACTACCCCGAACTCTGTTATCTCAATGCCAGTCTTTTCGGTAAGCCATTTTGCCAAAATATGACGATGGCAGAAATCACCCGGTTTTTCGTAACAGCAGAGAGCAACATCTTTGCCTTCACTTAATGATTCGATTTGTTCGATTACCTTATTAGCATCTTGACTCGCAAGAATCCTGTCGTAAAGCTTAAGATACTCATCATGAGAACAAGGTCCACTTACCATATAGCGGGTAGGACAAACATTCAACATTTGAGGAACGTTAACCATAAATCTAGGCTTACCAATGGCTACGCAAATAATTTTAATTCCAGCTTCTTTCAATTTTCGGCTATTTCCGAAATAACTTGTGTAAATTTTCATTGCTCTTTTTTTTATTTTTATGGTGTAAAGATATAAAATATGACGTAAAAAATGTCACTTTTAGTCATAAATTTATTTAATTTGATGATTTTATTGTCTCAACCTTGTAACATTTCATCATGTGGTCTGTTTCACGTCCCATATTGAAGGTATTACCGAGATAGTATTTATGGGCTTCTTGCTCTGATAGGTTGATAGGAGTAACGAACCAGTCTTCATTACCTTGTTCGTCTTTCAAATACACTTTTACTATTGTTATCATCGCTCTATATTTTATCCGTTATACGCTGCTGTTATCTCTTCTGCATGAAGTTCTTTTCTCAACTCACCGTTCTTGTATATTCTTACAGATACGATTCTAACCGTATCGGACAAGAAACGTCCGCAGTCCCTCGTCACCTTTTGTTCCAGCTTCAAAGCTTTAGCCAAACTTTTTGTACGCTTCTTTATTGTGTTTTTGAATCCGAAAACATAATCTTCCGTGTCAATCTCAAACTGGTATGTAGTTGAATGCAATACCCGGTTAAGTTCTTCTGTCATTTGTTGTACCCTATTCATTGCTCTTATTATTTAAGTTGTTATTTTTGATATGTAAAGATACAAATAATATATTGATTACCAATAAGTTAAATCAAAAATATACATAGCTTAAACTTTGTTTAACTATTTCATTTTCAAGTACTTCGATGTAATAATAGACTTACTTTTCTCAATCTCTTTGTCGGTGTCAATTCCAAGTTGGCGATAGAACGAGGAATTACCGGAAAGGCTTTCGCTTGCTATTTTCAAGGTTCTTTGCTCTTCTTTGGTAAACCCCATGCGGAAAGTGGAGAAAATAGTCAGTGCGGCTTTAAAATCACCGCACTGGAGTAGTGAAATCGCTTTATTGGTTTTGGTCTCCATTACACACTTCAAATGAATAAAAATCCTCATCGCATTCATAACACTGCCAAACATATTCAGGATTGTCACTTGGAACAAGCCTTTTGCCACATTTGGGGCAAACAGGAAGCAAGTCTTTGATGAATCCTACTTCGATGCCAATCTGCTCTCCGCTGAATGTGGCACGTTGCACTTGTAAATCGGTTTCAACCATTGTTTCGCTGTCATCATTGTGGAGTATATACAATTCGGCTGTCTTTGATTTCCACATTTCCATTGCGTCGTCACTTGGTACAACAAGCCATATAAAACCATCTTTAGTTACTTTCGTTTTCATGCTGTATAATTTATGATTTGACTACTAAAACTACATATAATATCATCGTATTCATTGACTGACACCGATTCATCTATCTCTTCAAAGTCCTTATGCAATTCCTCAGAAAGATTAGTTATAATATCAACATAAATTTCCTTTGCTTTATCACGAACAGCTTCATCGTAGTCATCTTCGTTCATCCATTCTTCTTGGTAAACGAAACATGGTTTGAAGCGTTTTTTGAGTTCGTCTATCAAATGAAAATTCAAGAGTATTTCAACCTCTGCTTTTTCAATGGAGGATTGGAAACTTATTCCGTCATACTCAATGCCGTGTTTGCGTTGGTAGCTACTTAGTCCATCATGTCCATACTCTATTCCGTTGAATATATCTCCTATTTGGTAATCCTTGTCTCCTCTTATCTTTACGGTATTGATGTACTTTGAACCTTGCACATCGAAATACTCAACAATCCAGCCCGAATTACCTATAAGTCTATTTTCTAATATCAACTGTACCATATTCAAAAATTTTCATTGATTTTCTTTTCGGTTTGTTTAATGAATCGGTCAATCATATCCTCCAGCTCTTTTCTCAAACCATTCTTATCAATATACGAGCAGAAGACTTTTGCATTATCTAATGATTGCAGGATATTCCTTACGACATATTCCTGTTCATTGGTAAGACTTAATAGTGATATATTCATAGTTCGTCTCCCCATAACTTTAATGCAAGTTCATAATTCTTCTGTGCCTCATTTACGGCTTTCTTGGCATAAGTGAGAGTGTACGCATGTTCACGTGGGTATTTGCCGGACTTTACACCTTCATGGTATTCTTTAGCTTGTTCCAGCTTATGCTCGTAGAAGTCGATACTTTCAGGCATTGAAAGATTGATCGTTTCAGCACGTTTTTCCCAATACTTGGCTACTCTTTCATGTTCGGCAGCTTTGTCGCTGAACTCAACACTTTTGCCCATATTATTCCAGGCATCATCAATCGCTTTTCGGTGCCGCTTTTCGCTATGATGTCCTACTTTGATAGGCTCACCGAGAGAAAGGAAATCAGCATCCTTATTTGACTTGTTATAAAATTCAGTACTCTTGCATTCTGCGGATACAGCCCATTCACGTCTGCGTTCCGCTCTTTGCTTCGCCCATTCCTGAACATTGAAACCGTCAGCCCGAACGATAGAGTAATAATAGAAACCATCTTTCTCAAAAATCAGATTAAAAACGATGCTTTCATTTTCTTTGCCGTACTTGGTTGTAACCTCAATAACTTCTCCTTTTTCGTGCTTTTCATCGCACTTTGCCAAAAATACGTTTGGCGCAAACTTGTGGTACGTGTTCATTGCTCTTATGTATTAAATTGCTAACTTTAATCTTTCTATATCTCGAATAAGTCTATTGGCTCTCTGCCTTTCATTACTTGCAAAGTCTTTATTACAGATACTTTCGTAGAATGCCGCATTTTCTTCTGCTTCTTTTAACGACATCTCTTTGCGTTCTATCAAAGACTTTATTGCATCAATATCATTGCTATTAATAATTTCTTCTAAAGCTGTCTTCTTTGTTAATTCGATTGTTGCTTTCATTGCTCTTGTATTTTAATTGTTAGTAATATTGGTTTCTTTTAGTATTGTAAAGATACTCATTTTCAATGAGTTAACCAAATATTCACACAATTATTTTAGTCGTAGAATACTCATAACCAAAGATTTAACTTTTAGAGTAAAACAGCAAACATAATACAGATGATGCATCGGAAATGGTTACTTTGTACAGTTTATCCATTCCACTTTTTTAATTTATCCAAAAACTTGCTATCCCCTGAGTAATCAGCACTGATAGCCTTCTTGCTTTCGATAATCTGCTCTAAAAGTATTATACCTTCCTTTCTTATTTCTTCCACTTCGTTATAACCGCAAGCGTTGTCAACCAGTCTTTCGATGTTTGATTTGGGTTTAGAAAGTTGTTCACAGAGAATTTCCAAACGCCAGTAGCAGAAATCAATTGTGGCGATGTGTTCTAATTTGTCCATAATTCTATATGTAAATGATAAGTATTAATAATGGCAAACAAATAAATAGCCACAGTGATGATGCTGTCTATACATACAGCCCAACTGCCGAGGCGTTGAAATCTTGATAGGGATAGAACCATAACCGCCAAAAAACAAACCCATTGGCTTGTCATTAGTCCTGCCATTAATGTTATCCATCCAAAAATATCCAGAACACTCATTAGAAGAAGCATAGGATGCTCTTTTAAATATGCCTTTATCTTTTCCTTGGGAAGATGTCTATATTTGCATGTGCGGGAATATACTCTCTTACAGTTTAAGGCTTTCATAATTTCATAGAAAGCAAGAAATCCCACCAATAAGTAAAATATGTGCTTCATTGCTTACTTCCTTTCAATAATTCCGGGTTATCAAAAACATTACCAATCACTTCGCATCTATCGCTGACATACCACAATGGGGTAAAGCCACATGCCTTGTTCTTGTAGCAGAACATTCCTTTATGAAATAGTACTTCAACTGTAAATTGGTAGGAACTTTCACTGTCATGGATCAGTATTAGATCATGTTCGAAGATGCTATTACCATTCTTATCGGTTATTTCGCTGAACTGGCCAATGGTTATAGGGTCAACTTCATATGAAAACCCGGTAATACAATCTACAATTAGTTCTCGGTAAGAATAACCATCATAATCAGATAGGTAACAACCATATATCCACTGCCTATTTTTGCGGTTCTCTATTGACTTTCCTCTGAATTTTATTTCACGTTTCATAATTGTTCTAATTATTAACATTGTTATTAAAATAGTTAATTGTTTTCATTGTTATTACAATACAAACTATATTTGCATCGCATTTGATTTGGAAACTAACACCTCCAATCCAGCGAACTGTCATTCGCAAAATCTTATTCATTTCCTTGAGAAAGAATTAAGCCCATTGTCCTGCAAGCTTTGGGCTTTTTAACAACGGCATAATCAATATCTTTTTCCGTTCAACATAGGTCTTAGTTCATTATATCTCATCTTCTGCTCAATGAACCACTCAATATCTATACAGTTGAAGCGACAATAGACAAATATTTGCTCTATAACGTTGTATATCCTTATGTCCAACGGAGAACATTCATCTAACAACTCTTGACATAAGAAATAGGCAAATTCGGGAATAGGCTCCTTGAAATCCTCTTCATCCCATCCCGGTGCATCTATACTATCCAATGTAGGAAGATAAATTTGTTTCAGTCCGACAAGATCAAGGCAACGAATCACCGTGTCACTTAATTCATCTTCGTATGAATCTTTGATATATTTTTCAAAACAATACTTGAAATTGACATCATCGTGCGGTTCTTCATCCTCATAAGAAGATTTAAAAGATTCTCTGTCGGCATGTTTCCCTTTTCTATCTGCTTCCACAGCTTCCATAAGCTCGGAAATGATAAGACAAAGACAGTGTTCATTACTCAGCTCCTTATCATGGAAACCGTGCTCACAGGCTGTCTTATAAGCCCTATCACGAAGGGCGTTCAAATTAATATTATCCATAATCATATCAGTTTTAATGCTTCCTGTAATCCGGTTTCAAGTACTTCTTCGTAAGTATCCCATTTTTCTCCGTCATTTGTTCCTTTATAAGCAGAACTAGCTATATGAGTTCCATTGTCAGCTTTAGATATTTCGTATCCATAACCACAGGCACAGTTGTATATACATATATGAATATTCTTAGTTTCACGTAGCCACTTTTGTGCAATGGACTGAGCGGGACGACTATAACACATTTTTGGCAAATTCTTATTCGTTCGGAACACAGATTGCATTATCCGATTATTGTCTTCTTTAATAATATCTTTACAATACTCATTAAATCCTTTCTCTCTTAGCAGCTTCGCTGTTTCTAATGTTACAAGTTCTTCGGTCATAACTATTCCCCTTTCTTCTTTTCACATTCTTCACAATGTAGTTTGTAAGCATGGGCAAACATCCCTAGAGTAACAGGTTCAAAGAGAAAATCCTCCTGTTTCCCTTCTATAACAACAGAAACACACAATTGTCCATCACAAAAGTCAATATACGCTTCACCACCTCCATTTCCTTTAATGGAAAGTGTTTGTGTCTGTACGATATTCATTATTCACCTCCTTCTGTTTACTCACTTCCTTAACAAAATTATCAAACTCGGTTTGTAAACGATTCACTTTATTTTTCGTTTCAAGCACTTCCTCCGGAGTATAATCTTGCTCGTTTTCAATTACGCTAATATACAGAAGCACCAAGTCTTTATCTCGCTTTTCAAGAATTTCAGAGAACGGTCTGACAAAGAAAGGATTCTGCAAATCTAACCTTGCTTCCTTTCTCGCACACTCGGCACGATATTCGATATAATCTTCGTCGCTCATATTATAATGAGTGATATTATCAACAACACTACTCCAACGGCAGAGTAATCCGTTAGGTTGTCTTGCTATAAATGATCCCATAATTACCTCCTTGTTTTTAATTAAATACAATTGGTTCGATATGTGTATTCATCAATCATATCATTACCGATAATCTCAGGTAGCTCAAAAAATCTTGTAACTGGGCAAACATCGGCTTCAATCTCTATGCAAAGACCGTCACCCGGCATATAGGCACAACCTACGCTATCGTTCCAGTTTATATGCTTTTGGGCTGCTTTAGCTACTTTATCGCAAGCTGATAAGTATTCAGCATATTTACTGTTTGCTCTTTTTATTTTTTTGAATAGTATATCGTTCATTTCTATCTATACTAAATTTGAATTAAACTTTTTATTCACAAAGTCCGTGATAAAGGCTCATGCAACTATATCCGCCTTCTGGTTCAAACATATCAGTCATTGTATCATCGCGATTTACATAATCAATAACTTCTTGAACCGTCGGGCATCCGTCGCCATATTCTTTGCAGAACCGCTCCGGTATATATCCTTTTGGGAAAAATCCAGCATGTTTTTTTTGCCCTAAAGAATCAACCTCCTTTTCCAGTTGAATAAGCCTTTCTGTCATATCCGTGTCTTTCGACAAAACTTTGATTTCTCCCTTGCGGCTCATAATGCACGGGAAGCAACCGACACGCGACGCCCCACGTCTATAAAGAGGATTAGGTTGTTGTCCATTGTCTAAGATATAATCAATTACTTGTTGAGCCGTCCAATCAAATATTGGACGTAATACAGAGGCATCATGCTTTTTGCACCATTCCAACACTGCCGTTTTCCGATACAATCTCATTCCTTTATCAGCATTAAAATACTCCTTGAAGTACGAACATTCCGGTTCCATCTTTGCACGCGATGCGCTTTCTTTACCCCTAATTCCCTGAATGAGAATAAAGCTTTCATCTTGTGATATAACCCAGTCAATCATAGGTCGTATTTTAAGCATCACTGTACATGCTCTTCGGGATGCTACAGGAAAACATTTCATACGTTTGCACATTTCTTGGAAATTACCTACCTTCTCATTGCGAATTATAGTCAACTTAACATTAAGCTGCTGACACACGTCCCATATATGCTGGTATGTATCCGGATGCTCCCAGCCAGTGTCGCAAAATACGGCTTCTATCTTATCGGCTCCGTATTTATTGGTAGCTTGGATTAAGCATGCTTGTGAATCCTTGCCACCGGAAAAACTTACTATTATCTTCATTTGATTCCTTTTATAATAGATTTGAATTATTTGTTATGTAATTGTAAAAGTCCTCTGAATGTAATACGTCTATGTATCATATCTTGTCGAGTACGGTGTATTCTTTCATCTGAATAGTCTGCAAACAACTGATTCCTTTGTTTCTCTTGCAGTATGCAGTACAAGGAATCAGCTTTAATAAAATTATCTTTCCGCAGGTACTTCTCAGCACAATGAGGACACATACAATCAAGCGTGAGATTTTCCTTATTAAGTTGTGGATGTAGAATAGAATAAACTTCTTCAATATCAATATCTGATACCTTTTGTATTGCACCATCAAAGAAAGCATCAAAGCCGGTTACGCAATCTCCGCAGTAAAATGGACGTTCCAGTATTTTGTAAATTCCGGATGGCTTTCCTACCTCTTTGGAGTTTGATTTTGAGATGAAAAAATAATCTGTCATTTCGTCTATCTCCCATGATTCTTCGCAGATAGGGCACGTTGTTCTATATTCTTCATCATAGCAATCTTCGCAGAGAACTTCTTTGCGTTCGATTGATACATCGGGGAAATCATCAAGTTCAAATATAGACTTTCCACAGTGATCGCATTCGCAATCATGTTCTATTATAAGCTGTATCTGCTCATCGTCAAACTCATACGGACTTGAACTGTATTCAGCCTTTGCATGATTCACTATTTTATCTTTTAATTTACTCATATCTATTCTTCTAATTTATTCTAACGTACTTACCTGCAATATCACAAGTTTTTATTACATCCGCATATAATATCGCTATCTTTTTTCACGATAATTTTGGTCCCATCACATTCAAATACTTCTCCTATTTTTCTTTCCTGTCTCATAATTGTTCAATCTTGTTCTTTTTTACGTTAATTGTTTAAATAATAATCACATCTAAATCCCTTGCGTGGTGAGAAGTCTGCAAAATCGAATGACTTAAACAGCCACATTTTATTCGCCCATCTGGCAAGATCTAACTCATATTGCGTAGGCTTTCTTTTGTTCTCAAAGTCTCTATAGGGCTGGACGAATGGGGTAATACCTAAACTCTTTAATGTATTAAGCCGAAATAAATCCTGCTCGATGGTAGAATTAAAACCGACCAAAACATAACAGGTGATTTTATAAGGCTTCACGTATTTGACCATCTCTTTTAGTCGATTAGTCAAATCTATTTGAGGCAAATCCCAAGCAATATGGATATTCTGTTTCATTTTCAGCTTATTCAAATAATATGCCTGTTCCTCATTCATTATCCGCACATCAACTCCGTGCAGTTTTACCGGCTGTTTGGCTTTCATCAGATAGCTTACGGCGGCCCTCCACTCAGGATTCGCAAAAAAATTATTATCAAGAACTTCTATCCATTTTCCTTTCGGGTTCAGTTCCACCGGTTCTACCGCTCGGATATATCCCTCTTTTTCACGGACAAGACAGAAAGGACACTTGCGGATGCAGCCTCTTGAAAAGAACTGAATAGAGAAAGGGTATTGCGGATAAATAGAATAATCCATCAATAAACTGTTTTCCACATCATCAGGAAGCCTGCTTGAAATATTATACCCAGTACCGCCTTTTTCTATTACATCCGTCTGCAAAGTCAGATAGTTAAAATCAGGGGTGAAAGTAAATACTTTACTCGCCAGTACCTTGTTGTAGTGGCTAAAAGGAGTTGCCCATTCTACTTGATCGCCTCTTCCCTTGTGATAGGCGGATATCCGCATAAGAGCAAAATTGGGGAAGTTATGACCATCCACGTCGATTAATCCAATGTTCATTTCTGTTCCGTTTTGAGCCATACGGCAGACATTCAACCACCGTATGGCCAATATTTAATTCTTTTAATTCCATTTAGTTTCTTTCAATTCTAATTATATTATCAGTCAACTATTAATCAACTTCCACTAACTCACCGTTTTCCAGTCTATACCATGTATCAGCCTTGACAACCTCACCATCAACTACTACAGCCTTCCAATCGACAATATCATACGTATCTTCCTTTTCCTCAGCTATGACCAAAATTGCACCTATTCCGCCTTTTACCTGAACATTTTTTCCTCTTGCTACTGACAAACCATTAGATCCTGTTGAAGCCTTTCCTCTTGCCGTGGCAGCACCATAATCACCAGCCGTGGCAGCACCTTTATAACCAGCCGTGGCAGCACCATAATTACCAGCCGTGGCAGCACCACTATCACCAGCCGTGGCAGCACCATAATTACCAGCCGTGGCAGCACCTTTATAACCAGCCGTGGCAGCACCTTTATAACCAGCCGTGGCAGCACCACTATTACCAGCCGTGGCAGCACCATAATTACCAGCCGTGGCAGCACCATAATTACCAGCCGTGGCAGGTTTTCCCGGTTCCGCATTACACTCGTTAGTACACCGTTCCTTGACAAAAGATACAGTTGCTTTCACAAGCCCCCTTATATCAAGCTCAGCGCCTATTCTAATTTTTGAAGAACAAACCTTGTCACCTTCTGAATCGTCTATTTTACCGCTCTGCTCAACCTCACAAAACCTTGCCCCGGCCGGCGCATAGTAACCAAAAACAGCCAGAGGATAAGGACATGCATGAAAACCTTTCTCACATGCCTTTATGTCGCCTGTTTCTTCATACTCCTTACCTACTTCATACTTAAACCCTCTACAAGATAAATCCTTATCAAATGCTTTATAAGCCTTTATTTTCTGTTCCATGATATTGTTTATTTTTTGTTATTTTGATATTTCGATAATTTTTTGTTCAAAGATCGGGCATTCCCTTTTGCCCAACAGATGTATTCCATGAAGCCTGTAGCATGGCTTTTCGGGAATCGAATCGTATTTACGATATATGGCACAACGGCGGCAGATGCGATGTATACCGTATTTCCCTTTTGCGCCGTAACATACCACAGGATAACCATCAGCAGTTTTCATGATTTTCTAAACAAATGACTGAACGCATTATCCAAATCCAAGTCTAGATTCAGTTTGGACGGGAAAGATTTAATGTATTCGTACATCTTATAAGCGAGGCTGTCATCATCACCGCACCTATCAATCAGTGTGAGCAACATGGCGTTCACCATGTCAGAATCATTGCCGAAGTTTTCCTGAGTGGATTCGCTACAATGATTCACATCACTTTTCAATCTCTTTATCGCGGCTATGGCTGTGTTGAAGTTTCTTTTTGAATCGTGTCTGAGTTCAAAGCCTTCCTTCTTGTATTTCTGCTGCATTTCAAGAAGGTTGGTTTCTAAAACGTCCGTGAGGACAAATACGATGTTGGTTATCGTATTCAGTTTGTCAGTTCCTTGCATGATCGTGTATTTTTTATCAATTATTTTATTTGATACAACCTATTTTAAAGCCGTACAATGAATTTTCCTACATGAAAGTATCAACTTACAGGCTTTCTTGTTGAAAATCTTGTCACGGGGCTGGGAATACGGTCTATCGTCCTCTTTCTTCGCCCTGTCAATCCATCTTTGGAAATTGGCGGCTACAAGAGGACAGTGGATGCGCAGGTTCCTGTCGCGTTCCGCTTCCCATTCACGTATCTTTATAAGCGTTTCGGTATTCATGATTCTTTTATTTTGTTTCATTGCTCTTATGTTTTATATATTTCTGATTTACAGATATAAAGTTAGCTAATTTGTCATTTGTAAACAAACATTACTTCTTCTATTTACACGGCTTTATGATTAATTAACATGCTGCAAATCAGACGTTTATATTGTTACTATTATGCTTTAATTGTTCGCTACAAATTAGGCTACCCTCATGGTGACATAAACATTTTTCTGGCTTCCTCATCTCCAGATTCAGCCCGGCGTTTCAACTCGTTGTACAAAGTCAGGGAAGAATAACCTTCGGGCGGAATGAATCTTCTGCCCTCTATCTCATCCTGCACCCTTTTCCGGTTTATCGCGTCCAGCTCATAATTCCTTTCGGGATTGAACTCCTTGAAGAAGGCGTTACCTATTCTTCTGGCATCGAAAGACGCGAATGAATTGTCATACTTCCCGGCCTTGTAGCGTGCGAAAAACAGCATCAGTTCGGAAAGCTTGTAAGCCTTGACCTGTGAGGCAAAGGATTGGCAAAAGATTCTTATCCCGTCGGCAACGCCCTTTTCCTTGCTGTTGGAAGCCCCGAATATGCCGGACACCTGTATGTCGATCCAGTATTCGGAAGAGCCACAGCCGTAAAGCGCATCATACTGCATCAGTGAAGGGCAATCTGCCATATAAGCCCTTTCCGGGTTTTGAAGGGCATATCCCCACTGGACCGGTGAAAATACTCTTTCAACCTCAGAACGGTCTTTCCATTTGGTCAGCCAAGCCTTCTTCGAGGTCTCGCTTATGTTGTTGTAGCAAGCTAAGAGCGTAGGCGTTAGCTTCCTGTTTGTCTGTATAATTGCGCCTATTGTTGTTTCCATTGTTCCGTTGTTTTTCAAGTTCAATTTTCAGCCATCGGGCAAAATGCGATTTTGCATCTTGGGGTGATTTAACAGTTTCTCCCTCGTTTTGGAGCTTCATAAAGAACTTCTCCAAATAATCATAAAAATCAGGAGGCGCGAAATCCTTATACCCACATAAACGAGTATTCATGCAGACAGCTTCCATCCATGAACTATTCGACTTCAATTCTTCATAGCACTCATCCAACCCTCTTTCAAAAATCCCAGTCGGAATTTCTTCATACGCGCGCGGGGGAGAGAGATAATTATCTTTGTCTTTATCTTTGTCTAATGCGCGTACATTATACTGTAAGGGCTTAGGTTCTACTTTAGGTTCATGGTTAGGTATAAGGTTAGGTTCTACTTTAGGTTCAACTTTAGGTGTCAAATTTTGATAGCTAATATGATACCTTGTTTTATCCCGTTGTCCTTTTCCGCCTGATTTGAATGTAATAAGACCCGCCTGAACTAATCTGTTACGTGCTGATTTCATTGAGTTGACCGACACTCCCACGTCAGATGATACCTTTGTATCACTACGCGTCCAGCTATCCACCCAGCCTAAACGATTCGCTGTTTTTAGCAAGTAAAAATAAAGCCTCGTTTCACAGCAGGTAAATTCCCAGTCTTCGTCAAGAGACCAAAACCAATTAATCAGTTCTATATAAGTCATATATTTTCAAATAATGTCCATATCTACTACAGGAGTGTTTTATTATACCAAAAGGATATTACGATAGAAATAAAATAAGCTCTATATTTTCATTGTTTCTATTTGTGGAACTCGGAAACAACTACTCATATAGAGCTAAATTATATCTTTATCATACGAGAGTTCCACCAATCGCATTCATTATTTTCACGGTGTAAAGCTAATCAAAAGTGGAGTAAAAACAATCACTTTATGTCTTTTATTTTCCCGTTATTAACTTTTTTTCTAATATCCAGTCTTATTTAACCGCAAAGCTTCCTTTTCATAGCTCAATAAAGTACGCAGTGCGTCCAACTGATGCGTTGCTGAAGCATTAAGTCTATCTAGGCGGTCCACCAAAAATGATTCTTCTTCTGCGATACTATCAAGCAAAGCATTTTGCACCTTTGCAGACAAGCAATTTTCCTGCGCTATCTTAATAATGGTATTTTGTATTTCATCGGATTTCTTCTTTCTGAGCATTCTTTTGGCTTCAGCAAGCATTTCTCCAGTTCTTACCACATACACCATAGTGGCGGCGATTCTTTCTTGTATTTCTATTGGATTATTCTGACATGTAATATTTAGAAAGTCGGTTATTTCCTTAATTTCCTTTTCCATGGAGTTACTAATTTAAGAGTTTATTAATTCTGGGTTATCGTAAATGTTTCCATTGACTTCAAGATGATTACCTCTGGACAATAAAAAGCAACGGTGATTATTTGATAAACGAAATCCACCATCAATATAATTGATAATAAAATTGTCATAACCGACGGAGTTAAAACTTACTTTTCCATTGGGAATTTCAATACCATATTCTTTGGTTTTTACAATATCTCCCTCGTAAATCTCTTTCCCGTTTTTATCACGCAGTCCGGTGAACTGGCCAACGGTTTCTGGATTTACTTCATACTCAATGAAAGCCTTTTTGCCTTTCTGCTGTAAATCGCCATATACCCACATTGAGGTATTAAGACTTTTACCTCTGAATTTTATTGTACGATTCATATCCTATTCTTTAAAGTTTCTCATGTATTCACAATCTTCATCACATTCTCCCTTCTTTGCACAATGGGGAATATTGGAGCCAAATTGATACTCGAAGTTATAGCACAGCTTCTTATATGCCTCTCGTTTTGCTTTTTGTCTATCAGCCTTCATCTTAGCCTTTATATGTTCCGGCAGAGCATCTTGTACTGCCCTATCGAAGGTTATACATTTGATTTGATTCATATTTATATCGTTTTACGGTTTTCTTTTAATTCTTCTTCACTGATATGTGTATTAGAATGATCGTCAAGATTAGAAATAGCAAGATTAGAAATAGCAAGATTAGAAATAGTATTTGTGTTATTAGGTCCACAATACAAACACATTTGGGTAAAGGGTGAATATACCCTCCCACACTTCGGGCAAATCCATCCTTGCTGCCCGAACAATCCGTTATACGGATTAATTTCACTTGATGCTTGTTTCATAATACTAATTATTATGTTATTAATAAAATCGTTTATACACTATTTTTTTAATAGATATTACCTTGAATAATCAAGGGTGATAGTTATTATTCTAAACCACAATATACGCTTAGAACCAATTATCTAATGCTCAATTCATATAGAAGTTAAGAAAAAACAGATTGTCTTTCTCTGCCTCGTATTCATCTATATGAGAACCACAAGATTTCAGTTCTGATACCTCATGCTTTAAATTTTCGTTTTCAGCTTGCAAGCGATAACATTCTGCTTTACATTGGGCATATTTCGTAAATGCCTTCAGCATTGCCATGTACTGATTATAATCTATCTCTATCTTCATAACGATGTGTTTTTACTGTGATAATTACTCTAAACCTACCGCCCGAATTGACGGTAGGGCGTCATAAATGAGAACGTTGGTTAACCCCCATACGGCACTTACGCTTTTTATATGTGGCAAAATATTTCTTACAAAACCTGCCCTAGTAATTACTTAGGGCAGGACACTTCCACGTGTTTCCATTGCTCTATATTTTTATATTAAAGTTTTGTGTTTTTATAAATTAATCGAACGGTTTATCGCTGTTCTTATATCGTTACGATAATCACGTTTCCAATCATTGCGTCCCATTCGTGAACCGTAATAGGAACGGTAGTTTCTATAGTCACGGTTGCCGTATTTCGATTTGTATTCGGCTGCACGCTTGGTGTTTTCTTCATTAATCGTTGCTGCTTCCTTTGCTTCCGCCCATGCTTTTTTAAGGCAGTAACTAAATGTAGCATTGAAGGTATGATTGAAAATGTAATGCGCTCTCTTCATTATGTCTGATAAATTGTAACGTTTCATATATTTAGGAGTTAATTGTTATTAGTTCTTTTATTTGATGTAAAGATACAGTATTTACTGTATATTGCCAAACAAAACAACTATAATATACTATTTCTTTTGCATAAATTAATATAGTATATACTGTATTCTTCATAAATAATCTGTATTTTTGAAATCAAAAAGATAATTATGAGAATAAAGGAACTTTTAAAAGAGAAACATTACACACAACAAGAATTGGCAGATAAAATGAATGTAAGCCTATCTGCTGTTAGACAAATGGTTGCTGCTGAATCATTGACAACTGCTACACTTGAAAAAATCGCCACTGCCCTCAACGTCCCCATGTGGCAGCTATTCGCGTCCCCGGAAGAAGTCGCCCAACAAACCAAGTCTGACACCTGCCCACACTGCGGTCAACCAATAGTAGTAAAAACAACAATTGAAAAGCCATGAATACCAAAGAAATAGATAAATCAAGCCTTGTGAAAGCCCATAAGCTTTTTGACACAGGAGATATCACTAACATTGAAGTCGGTACCATAAAAGGACTGTGTGATATCCACAAATACCTGTTTGAAGGACTGTACAACTTTGCCGGACAAATCCGAACCTTGAATATCTCCAAAGGAAACTTCCGCTTTGCCAACTGCCTGTACCTCGATGCCATTCTTCCGGTAATCGAGAAGATGCCCGAATCAACCTTTGAGGAAATCATTGCTAAATACGTTGAAATGAACATTGCCCACCCATTCATGGAAGGGAATGGTAGATCAACACGCATTTGGCTTGATATGATCCTTAAAAAGCAACTTAAAAAGGTAGTGGACTGGCAAAAGATAGACAAGCACCTATATCTTCAGGCAATGGAACGTAGCCCGATAAATGACCTTGAACTACGTGCATTGATAAGCCAGGCGTTAACCGACCAGATAGACGATCGGGAAATCATATTTAAAGGGATTGAACAGTCTTACTATTATGAAGGTTATGAACCGGAATAATACTAGTTTGATGAAGAGAATAAATATAAGGGATGCGTTTACATCCCTTTATTTATGTCAACTACCAAATATCCCTATATTTTAGATAGGAAGAACATTAGGATATTTCCGATAATACAACTTAGTCAATGTGGATTTAAGGCTGTTATAGTCTTTGATAAAGCCTAAATCTATCCATTGGGCTATTTGTAATTCCAACTCATACAATTCGCGGATTTTAGCTTCATCACCAATTTTATTACGCATTTCTGATTCATGTTTACCATAGACTATGATGTTTAGAGACTTGGTCAAGTCCTTAATCTTTTTCTGGAATATATCCCCAGGGAGTATTGAACAAACGGCACGACACATAGCAGGATAAGCATCTCCAGCTAAATTACGGTATTGAATCATCTCATCATATACGAAGCGTATTACCTTTACTTCAAAGCGAGGATTAATCCACATGGCAAATTTTGTAAATAAGAAAGGATGCATCCATACTTCTTCTTTAGGTCTGCCAGCTTTACCTTTTTATTTAACCTTACTCTTCTTAACTACCTGATTATCAATTTTAGGGGAATTTTCCCCTAAACCATTTTCACGTTCTTCAGCTATGAGCGCTTCTATAAAATCTCCAGTTCTTTTAGCCAAAAGAAACTCATCCATTTTTCTTTGTTCATTTCCTTTTACTGAATTCCATTGACGTAACAAGTCCCCACCGTCAAAATAGCCATCTTTTGTTCTCTGACTAACTGTAAAATCACCCATTGGGCGAATCATGATTTGGTTCGTTTTCATAATTTAGTCTTTACGTTCCAAGAACGTTCCGTACTTCTTCATGCGGAGATAAAAAGCGAAAGCCATGCAGGGGGTTGTGGCCTACACAGCTTTCTATATCTTAATCCTCTGATTAATTCTAAATTTAATAAGTACAACCCAATGCACTGCAAATATACGGATAATTTTCAAAAGTGGCATTTTAAGAGTCATTTTTTTTAAAAAAAGAGAGGTGCAAATACACCCCTCTTACGAAGATACAGCATAACTTCACAGTTTTCCGTATCTTGATGATACATAAAAAGCGTAAGTGCCAAAAACATTTACATCATTATTCTACAAGCTGAAAACAAAATGTCAAAGAGCGATTTATTTAAAATCAAGCATACATTATATATCTTTCAAATAATTATCCACCACTTTAATAAACTCATCTAATGAACGAACAACAACGTATTTGTTACCATTCGCCTCACATTCCTTTTGCCAGTCTTTTTGTACCGGTCTTTGGTATTCTCCCGGCTTTTTCATTTCTACACACAAAGCTCCATAGAAGCGGTTGCTCTTAAGAAGTATCAAATCTGCAACTCCGGGAAGCATACCTTCATCTTTCATATAAGCACCGTTTCTTGCAGAACGTCTTGCAGCATTAGGAACAGCAAACAGCATATTTCTGAGATGGGGATATTTTAAACGGAAATATCTAACACAAGAACATTGTATTTTATGCTCTTCATTTTTGGGCTTACTACGGCTGCTTGCCACACAAGCCTTGGATTTCATCTCTTCGTAAGTCATAACACTTCAACAAGTTTAAAACCAAGTAACATCAATAATTCGTTGAATTTCTCTTTATACCAAAGTGGCTGGGTTTCTTTGGGATTATTAGGGTTGACTTGGTTCTCACCGTATAGAAGCCCGGATTCAGTTATAGATTTGAAATGCTTATCTTTACCTTTTGATGATTTCCTTTTAATATCACACAAGATACCTTTCTGAATCGCTCTTTGATTAAACACCTGTGCACTGATAGACAAACCCGCTTCTTTGAGTAATTCTGTCGCTGACTTGAGGATGCCGTGTGACGGAGTATAATCAGGAATAGGAAGTCCAAGAGGTGCAGCTACTTTACTAAGTAAAGACAATTTAGAAGAATTATTTAGATTAAGAACTTCACTTACACCTTTTACCCATTCAAGACTTACCCTAACTTTAGTTGTTAGTGATGGTTCACGTTTTGGCCTTGTTTTTTCTTCGATTGCTTTATGAACGGTGTGGTGGAATACTTTTCTGTACACTTCAAAAACGGCTCTTACTTTTCTTGCGATGAAGAATTCCAAACAAGAAACAGTAAGTTTATACTCATTTGTCGGTCTTCCACCATTGGGGTTTTGAGGATTTTTCCTTAAAACTTGATAATCAACATTTTCTATAAAATCTAACTTCAAAGCTGAAACAGCATCTGATTTTTGACCGTAAACGAGCATCCATACTTCATCAAGATTGACGGGGAACTCGTTATCAGATTGTGATAACTTTAACACTGCGTTGAAGTACGCTTTGATTTCGCTTTCGCTACTATCCTTTGATAAAATAATTTCTTTTGTTTCCATATTTTATTCGTCACATAATTTCATAAAACACATCCATATCGTCTTACTTTGTCTACCAGTTGTATGTCCAAATAGAGGTTTGAAAGGAATAACAGACAAGACATCTTTTGCTTTTATCTCGCTTTCATTCCATTTGAAGATAAGTGTACCATTCGGTTTTAATACCCTCATGCACTCCTTGAAACCTTCATGAATAATACTTTTCCAATCATCAGGCAACTTACCATATTTCTTTGCCATCCATGAATTTTCTCCAAGTGTTTTCAGGTGTGGTGGATCAAATACAACTTGATAGAAAGAATTATCTTCAAATGGTAAATTAGTAAAATCTGCGACAATATCAGGTTTTACCTCTATAGTCCTTATCTTATCCCTATCTTTGGCTGTAAGTGTTTCTGAACGTTTGTCAACAAATAACACATTAGGATTTTGTTTATCAAACCAAAACATACGACTACCACAACAAGCATCCAATATTAATTTATCGTTTTTCATTTTCGTTACTTATTTGTTTCATCCCAATTAAAAGCTCCGAAGCGTATTCTCCGGGGCACAACCATTATTTACTAACCATTGCCATTTATGTGTGGCTCACATTTATGTGGAGATGGGGCGATTCGAACACCCAATTAAGGACTTATCCTTTTGCGCTACTTCTAAGGTTAATTACTCCTTATATCTCACGTACCGTACTTTCTACCATGTGCACCTCTCGAAAGTCAAAAGCACTCCACTGCGCACCCCCATTTTCGCCCGCCACATCTTCACAGACCGAGCAGGCATGTAAACAAATGCCCGACTATATCAATCAGTCAACCCAAATTTAATTTTAATAACATTGATGATGGCTTTATACTGTTTCTCGTAGATTGTTCCCGAATGTGTTTCCTCCACCTTCTTTTCAAATTCTTCAATGCTACCACGAAAACATCCACAGGTTATTTCCACTTTCTTTTCTTTTGTCAAATATGCGTGAGTGTGGCGATTGCATGAGCCGAAACCGTCAAATCCGCAATGCTCGTTGTTGTTTTTTATATTAGCATCGCCGGACACCCGAGCATTGCCGGACACCTGAGCATTGCCGTACACCCAAGCATCGCCGGACACCTGAGCATTGCCGGACACCTGAGCATTGCCGGACACCCAAGCATCGCCGGACACCCAAGCATCGCCGGACACCTGAGCATCGCCGTACACCCGAGCATCGCCGGACACCCAAGCATCATTTTCTTGGTCTAAGTTCCCTTCTTTCTCAACATATCCTCCCAAATCACCTTTTTGGGCATATTTGAAAGATTTTGTACACTTGATTTGGAATAACTTTATTCCAAAAACATTGATTATAAACTTATCTGTTAGCTCAAATTTCTTTCCCATATTCAATCAAAATTAAAATTATCCTCACCGTTAGGTTCTTCGTCCGGCATATCATTACCGAAATCCATAGGAATGAACCAGTCTGAAATAAACTCTTCCATATCAGTCAATTTTTAAGCATTAGGGAACTCTGGTTTAACATCTGGATTTGCTTCATAAGGATAAACATCCATAATAGCAGTTTCCGCTACCGAAGCAATCACGTAGTCTGCCATTGTGCCTTTCATTCCTTCATCCAGTTTCTTGACTGCATCTCTCAAGTCGGCTGCTTGAACAAGAATGTTTGTGGATGTTTTCTTTTCCGCACCAGTTTTTTCATCCAATGTGATAAAGTATAACTTGCATTTAAAATACCTGTCAGCCGATTCTTCATCTGAGAAAAATATCTCAGAATAGTTGGCACGTTTTATGTCAGAAACAGTAAATTCACCGCTAATAAACGGTGTCATTTCCTCAATACATCTTCCTTCGCTTTCTGTAAAAGATAAAGAATCAAATAAATAAGATTCTGTGACTTTTTTATTCATCCCGTTTTCCATTACTTTCTCGTATCGAATCTTTACCTCAAACCATGTGTGCATCATAATCATTCCTCCTTTGTCTTGTTACGTTCCTTAATCATTGCATCAGCTATTTGGTAAGCTGATTTAGCCTGTCCTTCATAGTAGTAGTTTGTAACACTAGCTTCTTTGGACGGGAAAAACAATGTTACAACTCTGTTCCATAAAGTTCTCCTGCGCTTTGCTGTCATCATCATGCACTTCATTGTTTCAAGCGCAATATGATCGCGCGAAATATTCGATTCCATAATTTTATTGCTTTAATTGATTAATAACTTGTCTTTTGATTTTCTTGTACAGCTTCCCGACAAAACGTCCATGCTTCTCTGTTCCGTCATCGGGCAACTCGTTTTTATAAATATGAAGAAGTAACTGGATGAGAAGCACTTCTTGTTTTGTCAAAGTAAGTTTCATAATTATTAGTCTTTAATCTCCCATAAATGCCAGCAAGTACTATGTAAGTTCACAAATTCTTCTCTCGGAGGGAATATTTGTGCCACTTGAATGTTATTTGGTAAAAACTTATATCGTACATCTTTCAACTGCTGATAACCTAATGGAAACTTAGCACTTACTGATAAATGCCATAACCCATTTTCTATTGCAATTATCAAACTCATCCCTTTGTATTTAAATACTCCAGTAGAATACACACCATATTTGTCTGTTATTTCTTGCTCTTTAATATGAAAAGGGAATGACTTTGATCCATCTAACCTGTATTTGAGCAACTCTTCTCGTGTCATTTATTAAATGTAATTTATATATTGTTCAATTTCAATCTCCATTACTGAAGTATATCGGATTTACATAACCACATAACATCAAAATGGCAAATCGTCCAAATTTTCATCCACTTGTGCGGTAGGCGCATTTACAGACGAAGAAGCGTTCTGAACCTCATAAGGCTTCATGTTACCTATATACGGAACAGCTTTTAGCTCGTCCTCTGTCATGCGTTCACGAACTTCTTTGGCAAGCGACTGTCGTATGCTGTGCGTGTCACCATATTTACCGGGAGACTGGTTTTCCCAAGCAGTGGAGTCAATATACGCGCCTTTGGCTTTCAGGTTATCATCTGCCGATATGAAGATGTTATTGTCTTCAATAGGTATGAAAACACCTCTTTTTGTAGATGTCGCGCCTTTTACAGTTACAACGCAGGAGTTTTTAAATTTTAGTAAATTCAATTTTATGCTATAATTCATAACTTAGTATATATTAAAGTTCTATCTTGTCAAAGTCAATGCCTCGTTCATTCATGAAGTCACCCAAAGCAATGATATTCTCACGGGTAGTAGTAACCTTGAAAGCTCTCGTTAACAGCTCAGGCTGTTGTACTTCGGGATGATTAATAAAAGGAGGTTGTTCGTTGGCTTTTTGTCCTGCCATGGCAAACGGATTGATCGGACGGGATTTGGCTTGTTCTACTTCAGCAGCTTTACGGGCTTCTTCAGCAGCCTTTCTTTCTTGCTCTGCCTTGATGCGCGCCTCTTTTGCTGCTTTGGCACGCTCACGTTGCTCTTTCAATCGGTTGGCATATTGGATGGTGGATGTGATGTTAAGTGTATCCATATAATAAGTACGAAGGACATCGAAATCTTCCCCAAACCCCTTCAGCGTGGAAAGTTCGTTCTCGACTTTGGAGAATATGGAATCAATTTCGTTGCATACAGACTTCATGCTTGCGGATTTGTTGAGCCACTCAGACTTGAAAACCTTATTGAAGTCTACAAGGTTAACATTCAATCCATCAAAGTAAGTTTTGATAGTGGTTTTCTTCCTGTCCTTGTATTGCTGTTCGTTCTGCTTGACTACAATATCAATCTTGGCAGAACATTCACCGATAAGTTTTACGGTTTCAGTCACAACGTCCTTGAACTCCCCGAAAGGTTTCATAAATTCTTTCTCAATTTCAAGACGTTTGGCATTGAGTGCTTTCGCCGCCTTGTTGAGAGCCGCCTTGTCTTTCTTTGCCTGATCGATATTCTCATCGTTATAATTGGAAATATCATACATTGGCAAAGCAGCTTTTACCATATCTCTGATTTGCTTTGCGTTGGTAGTAAGACTACCTAACGTCTTTTCACTGACGATTAGTTCAAGATCGTTTTCCTGGATTGCTATCTGTGTATTCATTGTTCTATATTTTTATTAGTCCCATCCACCATTATTGTACATAGACAAATCGGCAGAATCTAAATTCGTTTTCTGAATAGCTTCTAAAAGCTTTTTCTTGGTTTCCCGGCACATGTTGTAACCATATCCTTTATACCGATATGTACGCTCCCATGTGCTAATTGGGAAAGGTATATTTTCATCAATAACCAACCTTTTCATGTGAAGATGCTCGAAAAAATTTTCGTGATGGAGCAAACGATATTCGTAACCGACTATTCCTTTGGATGAAAAAGGAATATCATCATCGTCGTCGCTATATTGGGGCTTCTTGAAATAAGCCATTTTTGCAACGGTGAAATCAAAACTTCTAAGAATTTCCTCCGGCGTACCAAATTCGGATTCAATAAATTCAATCCAAACTTTTTCACCGTCTTTCTGAAAGGCGCAAACCTTTTCATTACGATATTTGAATTTCCAACCATCTTTCACATAGCTATCGCTATTGAATAAATCAACAGCATCTTGGAAGTCATCGTTGCTTTCAAAGAATACATCTATATCTTTTACACGTTCACCGGAAAGGATATTCTTAAAACACCCGCCTGCAATGAACCCATTGTGACCTTCCATATATTTGTCAAGCCATCTGATTTGCCAAAAGTTGTCTGGGGTGTTTTCTTTATAACTTGTATTCATTGTTCTATATCGGCTATTTGGTTAATAATATCGTCTGCCATACGAATGCGTTTCTCCATTTCTGCAAAAACCTTTTCATCTGGTAGTATGCGAACAATATGGATAGGATCTTTTTGGAAAGGATTGTAAGCAACAAAATCCGTCCAGATTGCATTACAGCACATCATGTGAGCCATACACTGATAGAAGTATTCATATTTGACTTTGAGGAGCGAATCATTGTCATAAACTTCACTCTTATATTTCATAAATGTGTTCTGAGACGGACATTTTATCTCAATACATCCACGCTCCCCAGATTCTTCATCATAAAAGAACCCGTCAGGACTACTGGCAAAGTTGGGGATAGTGGGGTGCTTACACGACCCCACTTCTACAATATGCCTTCCTGTTAACCTTGAATACAAATCACGTGCGCTTGCTTCCTGCTCTGTTCCGAATCTCATTGCTTTGCTCTCTACATTAACAGCAGACAAATACTCGGCAAATGCAATATCATCGTTTACAATCTCAGGATTCATAGCTCTTTCTGCCGCAACTTGGAAAATGTAATTCTTGGCAGTATCGCTGAACATGTCACTTCTGCCGCTTTTCATAAGCAAGCCGATACTACTACCAGTAATGTTACCAAGGCGACATCTAAACCAGTCAAGTGACCTTTGTTCTGCATTTTCTATCATAACAACGTTTTTTGAATAGGTTTATCATTTGCTTTAGTTTGGGGCTGATTTACCGGCTGTTCTGCTTTTGGTTGTTCTTCAACTCCTGCGGCTTTTGCTGCGATTTCGGCAAGTTTATTAGCTTTTGCTGATTTATCAATAATTTCCTCATATTCTGTATCCTGAATGTCTTCAACTTCTTCCTTGGTTAAGAATCCCATTGATATTTCAGGACAATAGGCGCGTTGCCAGAAAGCAGCCGCACGATAAGTAAGCATCAGATTTGGCATTGTAACCCATTTGCTCCCAGACTTTGTATACCACCCTTCTTTTATTGCCATTTCAATAGTTATCGGATCTGATTCAAGAACTTCTTTAGTAGAAAGTTCAGTGGCATAAGCAATACATTCAATATTATCCACATCAGTACCGTCAAACTCTTTTACAACGATTGTATTGCGTCTGTTTGTGGCATCCCACACTGTTTCATTGTATTTTACTTTACCAACCTTCCCCAGCGTTCTTTTCCGATATCTGAGTGAAGTATATCTGCCACTCATATTAATGGTAGCGATAAGGAACTTGCTTGACCATGACGGGTTTCCCTTGACAACGTAGAGATTCTGCATTATCATTAACGGATTAGCATTCATTCTCATTGCCATATCAAGCGCAATCACACAATTTCCTGTATTCCCTTTATAAGCTTCAGGAACAATTGTACTTTCAGTGTACATCTTAGCCATGCGCTGCATGACCTCAAACTGTTTCACGGTTTGTCCTACTGGTGTCATTGCAAACTCAGCCGCTTGTTTGGCCTGAATAATCTGTAATTCTGTAACTTGATTGTTTTCTTCCATCACTCTTGAATATTTTAAAGTTCAACAATATCTTGGTATTCCCTGAAGGATGCACAACCTAGTGCGCTCTTCTTCAAGTTCGTCAGTAGCGTAATCCTTTTGAATGCATTCCATCTCCGAGCGTAATTCGTTTATATCCTCCTGTATAAGCTGCATGATTTCCTTTTTGGAAGAGAAACCGTATTCAGGCAGATATTCCAACCCGCACCCTTTCACTTTCTCAAGTTCGGCTTCCAGCCGTGCAAGTTCCTCATTCATGACAGTCCATCGTATAGGATTCATAAATAATGCCGATAGCGGAGAGAATCTCCCTCATCCTTGCGTTCTCTTTCTCAGCCAGCTCCATACCGGCAAGCTGGAACTGCAATCCTTTCACCTGTTCAATAAGCTCATCATGGCTCATCTGCTGCAACTCATTGTCTGTTCTCATCATTATATATGTTTTTAAGATTATTTTTTCTGTCAATTCTCACGGCAAGTATGAGAGATAATACCACGAATGCGGATATTGATACCCAGAATGCGGTGTCAAGATTGTCTATTGTACCATGTACGATAGCTGCCAGAGCAAACCAAATGAGATATAATACTTTCATAACTTATTGTTTATTAGTTCCTTATAGTGATATAA
>OMCD01000568.1_pt1 | contig 25995 bp, 16 predicted proteins | sample 1674171 | NCBI WGS metagenome assembly OMCD01 (sample SAMEA103958149, study PRJEB25191) | human gut metagenome | biome: human-associated habitat [ENVO:00009003]; feature: intestine environment [ENVO:2100002]; material: feces | place: Germany | collected 2013/2015
CGGAATCGGCTAAAGTGCGATGGCGAAATTGGTTGTTTTTACAGTAGCGCTAACACTTGTCCCAGGGCTCGGCGTGGATGCCGCGGGTGACGCCGCGGCTGTCGTTGTAGGAGACGTTGTTCTGGACGACCCTGAGGTCCGGGATGCCCAGCGCGGTCATCTTGGCGCGCTGCCAGTTCTCCTTGAACCAGCCGCGCGAGTCGCCGTGGACGGCGAGGTCGACGACCTTGAGGCCCACGATGCCGGTCTCGGCGACGGCGAGGTCCTTCTCGAATGCGATGTCTGCCATGTCTCTCTCCCCTCCTACTGGCCCTGTGCGCGGTAACGGGCCTCGGTGGCCTCCTTGGCCGGGCGCCACCAGGACTCGTTGGCCACGTACCAGTCGATGGTGGCCTTCAGGCCCTCGGCGAAGTCGGTGTGGGCCGGCCTCCAGCCCAGCTCGCGCTGGAGCTTGGTCGAGTCGATGGCGTAGCGGCGGTCGTGGCCGGGGCGGTCGGCGACCCAGTCGAAGTCCTCGGGGTCGCGGCCCATGGCCTCCAGGATCATGCGCAGGACGGTGATGTTGTTCTTCTCCCCATTGGCGCCGATGAGGTAGGTCTCCCCCATGCGGCCCTTGGTGAGGATGTCCCACACCGCGGAGCTGTGGTCCTCGGTGTGGATCCAGTCGCGGACGTTCTCGCCCTTCCCGTAGAGCTTGGGGCGGACGCCGTCGACGATGTTCGTGATCTGCCTGGGGATGAACTTCTCCACGTGCTGGTAGGGGCCGTAGTTGTTGGAGCAGTTGGAGATCGTGGTGCGCAGGCCGTAGGTGCGGGTCCAGGCGCGCACGAGCATGTCGGAGGACGCCTTGGTGCTCGAGTACGGCGAGCTCGGGTGGTACGGCGTCTCCTCGGTGAACTTCGCCGGGTCGTCGAGCGCCAGGTCGCCGTAGACCTCGTCGGTGGAGACGTGGTGGTAGCGGACGCCATATTTGCGGACGGCCTCCAGCAGGCGGAAGGTGCCCTCCACGTTGGTGCGCAAGAACGGCTCCGGGTCGGCGATGGAGTTGTCGTTGTGGCTCTCTGCGGCGTAGTGCACGATCGCGTCGTGGCCGGGGACGATCCTATCGAGCAGCTCCGCGTCGCAGATGTCACCGACGACAAGCTCGACCCTGTCCTCGGGCAGCCCCGCGATGTTCTCGGGGTTGCCGGCGTAGGTCAGCTTGTCCAGGACGGTCACGTGGACGCCCGGGTGGTTCTTCACCACGTAGTGCACGAAGTTGCTGCCGATGAAGCCGCAACCGCCCGTGACGATGATGTTCTTAGGTTCAAAAATCTCAGACATGAAAATCCAATCTGAAGCAAGTACAGCTTCTTTAGTATGCCGCAGGAAGTGACGCCGCGACACTATTCAACAAAACTATCGGACATTTCGGCATGCGATAAGAGCCATGACCTTCGCAGAATTACTTCCCCTACAAAACGCCTCCGGAATGCAGTCTTTGTCGTACCGGAAGACCGAATTCCCAGTTTTATCGCGTAAGTACTTATAGAAGAAGTCTTCCCAGCTTTTAAACTTCTCACTGTTTACAAAGGCTTCTGGGGTTTCCAAAACCGCCTTAACATCTAACCCTGAAATTACGCCAGAGCTCAGCAGAAGCCACTCGAATGACTCGGGAAGACAAACCGTAACAGTATCGCGATGAATGTCTTGCAGCTTAAGGACGCGGTCCGCATAGCACCCAAATGCCGCTCCGTCCGCGACAACAAACACGCGATCGTCGAAATGCTGATCCAACCAGCCCAAAATCGCGCTGTTCGTCATGGCCGAAGCACAGGTAAGCTCACTATCAGCGAAATGCCGTTCAAAGAACTGGAAACCAGACTTACTGTCCTCGCATAGAAGGATAGAAAAGTCCTGTTTTGGCGCCGATCGGGAAATAGCATAACGATGATTTCCGCGATCTTGATAAACAGGGACGAAGGAATGGTATTTTCCGCTCGTCTTAATCTTGTAAATCTCATCCACGCTATACGGAAGATTGGGGAAATCAGCCCTTGAGATCAGCACGAAATAATTCGAGGAATACAGCACATGATGGGCAAACTCATCAGAATGGATCTCTTTTAAGCCCTCATCGACAAATACAATCGAGTCATGAACGGACGAAAGCTGGTTTCGCCAATCATAATCGGTCAGGGCGACACAGGGACAATCGCATTGCAAGGAGACACCCGACTGCTCGCCCGTTCGCATGTAGTCTGCGACCATGTCAAACAGTGTCGTCTTACCCGTGCCACTATCGCCACGCACAATAGTGATGTTCCGCTTGATGGTAAATGTGTACTTAGTTCCCCTGCGGCGGGAAATCTTAACGAGATGCGAACCGTTCATAAGCAGTACCTACAGATACGGAATCGACTCGTGAATCAATTCGGCCATGTTGTGAACGATTCGGCCGCTATTCACGACTTTAATTTTAAAATCCTCGCGACCAAAGTCCATCACATGATAGAGATTCACAACGAGCTTGCGGTCTTTCGCCATGTCAAGAATCCACTTGGCACAGTTGTCACCACAGGTAGAGGCGTTAAAAATATGCTTACGATCAAATCTCATAAGCAGCAGCGTTTTCACGCCACCAGAAAGCTGGAGTGGGGAGATGGATCCAAGCACGGGGCTTTCGATGACGTTTTCGGAGACAACATCCGATCGATCGACATCTTTAATTATCGAGACTGCATAGGGATCCGTAATCCAAGTAGACCGGTAAGAGTTTTTGAAATATGTCGCTGTGTTGTAAATCGCTTCTGGCATATCGCCAAAGTAGACGCTTAACACATCCACTCCCAATCATATTATCTTTATGGTCAACGTAATCATAACGAAAGGGGCCACCAGATAAACGGTGACCCCTAAAAGAAAACAAGCTGGCGCTAGTACTCGCGCGGGCTGTTGACGATCTCGCCGGCGGCGACCTTCTTCAGGTGCTGCCCGTAGACCGACTTGCCGTAGGCCTTGGCGGCTTCCTCCAGCTCGGCGGTCGTGATCCAGCCGTTCTCCCAGGCGATCTCCTCGGGCACGGACACGGGCAGGTCCTGGGAGTGCTCCACGGCGCGGACGAACTCCGCGGCCTCGTGCAGGCTCTCCATGGTGCCGGTGTCCAGCCACGCGTACCCGCGGCCCAGGGTGACGACGGAGAGCGTCCCCTCCTCCAGGTACATCCGGTTGAGGTCGGTGATCTCCAGCTCGCCGCGGGCCGAGGGCTCCACCCTGTGCGCCTTGGCGGCGACGTCGCCCGGGTAGAAGTACAGGCCGGTGACGGCGTAGGAGCTCTTGGGGCGCTCGGGCTTCTCCTCGATGGAGACGGCCCTCCCCTCGCCGTCGAACTCCACGACGCCGAAGCGCTCGGGGTCGTCCACGTGGTAGCCGAAGACCGTGGCCCTACCGGACTCTGCGTTCTGGACGGCGCGCGTCAGGTGGCGCGACAGGCCGTTGCCGTAGAAGATGTTGTCGCCGAGCACCAGGGCGCACGGCTCGCCGTTAATGAACTCCTCGCCGATGGTGAAGGCCTGCGCCAGGCCGTCCGGCGAGGGCTGCTCGGCGTAGGAGAGGTTCACGCCGTAGCGCGAGCCGTCCCCGAGCAGGCGCTCGAAGTTGGGGAGGTCGGTCGGCGTGGAGATGACCAAGATGTCCCGGATGCCCGCAAGCATGAGGGTGGACAGCGGGTAGTAGATCATGGGCTTGTCGTAGACCGGCAGCAGCTGCTTGGAGGTCACGAGCGTGAGCGGGTACAGGCGGGTGCCGGACCCGCCGGCGAGGATGATGCCTTTCATAACATAACTCCTTAAAAAATAAAGCAGCCAGACATTGCATGCTTGCGGCAACGTTAACTTAAAGGTCTACGTTGCCGCAAGTATGCATCCATCACATTAAAACTATAGTATCAGTCATATAGGCGAACGACTCTATCCGTCAGTTTTGACCAGTCCCTCTCCTCCGCAGTCTTCAATCCCCCGTCATACAGCGTCTTACGAAGACCGTGATCATTAACGATGCGATTAATGCAGCTCACCGCAGCATCAATATCTCCCCGGTCATAAAGCAAGCAATTCAATCCGTCGCGAAGGAACTCTGCATTACCTCCATTGGGAACAGCAACAACAAAGCCGCCGGTCGCCATCATCTCCAGCGGGGGATATGAAAAACTTTCGAGAATGCTTGTCTTCAATAAAATATGACACTGGTTATAGATGTCTGATATTTGATCATGCGGTACTCTACCGAGGAAATTATCAATACGGTACCAAGGCTTCTTTTTACCAGTGTAGTTCATGTACCAAATCTCATATCTTTCAGAGTCAAGCCTTTCCACTACCCTGAAAGCTTCATCAACATTTTTATAATCAGAACCGCAATCCCCCTCAATTAGAATCCTAATTTTGGGCAAAGAAAAATCGCGCACAGAATGAGGGAACGCAGCAAGGTCAAGTCCGTTTGGCACAGACTTACAATCCTGACCGAACCTGTCCTGAAGCCATTCCTCACACCAAGGCGAAATTGTCAAATAGTCAATATCATTATTCAAATACGTGGCATTTGCTTGAAGGCGCAGTCTATCTCCTGGAAGATAAAAATCGGTCTCCAGATTCTGGACCAAGTACTTTTTCTTACCAATACGTGGATAGCGCCTAACAAAATCAAGAGTGTCCCAAAGGGTTGCAACTGCGGTATCAATTGCACCCGACAAAGGACATTTATCGAGCTTACCGCTAGGAACGACACGATTAAGAACAGGAATACGATGTCCGAAAACTTCAAGCCACTTTGTTGAATCATCAGTATTAAGCAACAATACATCAACGCCAGCGTCTTGAAGAATGCACAGATGCCTAAGGACGACTAAGACACCACCGCTAGTATTCACGCTCGGCATGACCATTGCGAGATTGGGAGATTGTTCTTTTACAATAATATCTCGGATTGCTTTAGCAGCCGAAACAGTAGTGCAGTGCTCATGGCAGTATAAATATGCAGATTCGCCGACGCTCTTCCTAAGATCAGAATCTAATATCAGACGATTGAGGGCAGCACACCAGTCCTCAACACAATCGCAGAGAAATCCAGTAACGCCATCCTGAATCATCTTCTTAAAGGCGCCAACATTGCTAGCAACCGTAGGAACCTTAACAAGCGAAGATTCAATCCATTTATTCTCGGATTTAGCTCGATTGAATAGAGTATTCTCCAAAGGAGCGATATTGATATCACAGGAAGCTATATAATTTGGAAGCCGACGCCAATCGCAAAATGGGAACGTGACAATACGTTCAGAAAATGGCATCAAGTCATCAGGAACATCGAGTTCCCCGCCCACCATCAGGGTGACGTTGTGATGAGTCTCCATTACCTTAGATAATGCTGGGAGCACTGAATTGAAATCTGCATTATGGGTAATGCTTCCGCTAAAATAGCCGATTCTGATTTCCTGAGTTTTCTGTTTTTCATCCCTTCGCTCAACCGCTCGCTTATAGGGAACCCTATCCTCGGGCAAGACGCTTGAGCTTTGCAAGCTGGGGAGTACATCTCGACGATAGATAGCAATATTCGAATAATCAATCATCGATTCAGATGCTACATTTCTATTTATATAGACCCTGGGAACATATTTTTTTAGTTCTTCCGCCATACCCTCAGTAGTAGTGATAGCGCAATCGCAAAGCTTCAGTGTTTCACCCATTCGCCTGACTCCATCGTCATAGCAAGACTTATCATGAGCAGTCATTGCATTAACGAACGGAATAGAATCGGTATAAGCAGTGTCGATAACCAAATCATCAATGTCATAAATAACACGCTTATTGAGTTTTTTTGCCTGCCTAATTAAAGATTCAACTTCATCACTTAGGGGACAACGGAAAATAATAAAAGTACGCGCATGCCTAAGAATATCCTTTTCCATCTCCCAGGCATTAACCTTTTGGACCGTTAAGCCGGCAGCCTCAAGTTCCTCAATCTGATGATCGACACGGTACCTAATAGGATGCGGAACGGAATAATCACATCCATTAATAAAAATAACATCAAAAAAAGAATTGTCTTGGCGAGAGCCAAAATCAAATCGAGGCCTATGCATTGAGAGTACATGGGAGACCTTCTTGGGGACGTTATAAAAGCCCTCTTCTTTAACGGTGTAACCAATGCCCTCAAGAAGGTTCAACATGAAACACTAACTCCTAAAACGCAGAAAGAATTGAAATAAAGTCAACAAATAGAATAGTACTCATTATCAATGAAGAACCAAGCAAGACATGTCCTTCAGAACTTGATTTTATCGGTCGCAAGATATTCAACAGAACCGGAAGGACCAGTGGGAATAAATATCGTCCTTGGACCCCCATGATAATATCTTCACGCTTATCAACAGTAAGAGTCCAGTTCCTCATCGTCATAACAATCAGGAAGAAATTGACGAATACAACAGCAATCATTACAAAGCGATCCGTACTGCAGAATAATTTTTTATTATTCTCATCGTTATAAAACAGAACAACGGACTGAAGAATGATGTAAAGCCAAAAACAAAATGGCCAAACATTAATCGAAAGAGCGCCAAGATTGTAACCTGCATAGGATTGAAACCAGAATGGCCCCATCTCCCAAATAGACTTAATAAAGACCTTTGCGCAATGCAGCGGCGCTCGCATCAAATCAAAAGAATCTGGCATGAAACTACCATGATAAAGAGACACGAACGCACAGCTCGCAACAAAAGCTATCGCAAAGAAGGAAAAGATGAACTTTATATAGCTGTCTGTTCCTTTAAGTTTTTTCCAGTGAATAAGATTCAAGAGTACCAACGGGAAAAACATTATCTTTGAAAGAAGCAGTAAAACGGATAGCAGTATTAACGCCAGCAGAGATCGATATGAGTACAACGAGTCCGCATAAATCTTAACAACTACAGCAACGTACAAAATGGCAACAATGTTTGCGACAGAATCAGCCGAAACAGACGCTTCCTGCTGCAATAAAATGGGATTTAGTAAAAAAATCAAAACAGCATTTTTACCAACTGGCATCAGTTTGATTATCCAATAAGCCGCGAAGCAATATATTAATCCAGCGCACACGCGCGAAACTGAAAGGGCCACAAAGGCATTGAAACCCGTTTGCTGCGCAAATCCTAGAATTACTCCCGGAATTAAATAAAGATGAGGGTAATAGCTCCCCAAATACGTATGGCACACAAAGACGCTAGACCAATCGGTAGGCTGAGTCATTGCATTAAAATAATCTGCGTACGATGAAGGAAACTGACCCAATTGGAAGCAAGAGACAACATCAAAGCCATTGCCGTTACGAGACAATAAGGCGGCCGCCTGCCAAATATGAGAAGCCTCGTCTGGAACATTAGCGGGCAGCATGAAAAGGCCAAAAGCAGTTACAGCGGGCACACCAATCACCACAAAGCAAATTGCGGGATTGTGCTGCTCTTTAATTAATAATAGGACACCAACGAACAAGCAGGCGATTAAGGGCAGAGCCGAGAGCCATAGCCCAGGCAATCCGATAGCGCTGGCTTTAAAGGCGCAATAGTAGAAAAATCCCAAGCAAAGAGAGAGTGCAGCTATAAGTGGATAAACGATAAACGTCAGAGCTTTTCGATAACTATCAGATAGTTTCAGATGACCAGTAAAGGTATCTAGATTCATAACTCTACAACTCCGTCTCGATAAATGTTCAACTTACGCCGGCATTGTTGCAGCGTCATAAAGAATTGCTTCTCATGCTAAGCGAATACAGGCTACAGACTATTGGAGCAAACCACTTGGGCCAGAATTTTTGAAGCATAGTTTCATCCTCCGACCTCCTTGTATCATCTTTAATCAACGCCGTGGTCTCAGAGCCTTCATGAATTCGATGAAACATTAAAACCTCGGGAGAATAAACGAAAGATCCGTCGATTTTCGAGAATCTTTCCCATGCCTCCCAGTCCAAGTCACATTTCATGTCTGTCATAAATAACGGTGTCTGTAAGATGCTTAGATTAAATGTCACAGAAGGACAGCAGATGGCGGAACCGAACCTCAGGATATCCCTTTTATCCTTAACCGATGAAAGAGCGCCGTGGCGAGCAAACTTACGAAGTAAAATTCTCTTAATTTTCAGAATAAGGAGGTTTTCTTCATATACGCCATTTCTTATCTCACCATAATTAGAAAAGAAGATTAAAGGTCGATCTGCTTCTTTCATAGCCCGCAGCATAGTTTCCGTATAACTAGAGCTATAGATATCATCCTGATGAGCTATAGTCACAAGCTTTGTATTTGAATTCGCAATAGCACAATTCCAGTCATGAGATATGCTAGGCGACCCCTCGTTAACAATTACCGGAATCGAATAATTAGACGCTATACGATCAATATAGGAATTAGGAGTTGACGTCGATATAAGGATATTACTTCGGGTGCTTTGGTTCACTAAAGAATCTAAACAGTCAGACAAGTACGGAGACTCGCCGTATGCGCACAATACAAATGTATGATCTTTTGCCAAGCACATGGCATTACTCCCTATTTTTTGATTCAAGCTCTTTTTCAAGCAATGCAATTCGTTGAGTTAAGTTAGCAATTGCAGAAGATTGTTTACTTGACAGACATGCCATAGAAAGAACAATGCATATCAAAAATAAAAACCCTAAGACAAAAACAAAATTGGCTGGAGTCTGAAAACCAAATAAACTTGAAATGAAGTAAAGAGGTTGCGGAAAGAGGCCGCATACCAACAAAACCAATGCAAGAACAATCCAAAGAAGTGAATACTTGAGCTGAAGGCTATCCTTTAATACAAGACGCAGCACAAAACAAAGCAAAACTAAACAAGCAGTAATGACACCAAACTGTAAGGAAATATGCATAACAACCCGTCCTAATTCGAGAATGAAGAGATGATAATCGCCAAAGTAACCTTTATCATGTAATAAATGCTACTAAAACCAGAAATTGACGACTTTCCCCCCTGTCGTTCTTTCATTACGACAGGCACTTCTGTAACGCGAAGGCCCTTAACCATAGCCGCAACAGCAGAATCCGGCTCCGGATAGTCTACGGGATATTTTTTACAGAACAGATCTATGGCCTTAGATCCACATGCGCGAAAACCAGAAGTGGGGTCGCTAACACGAACGTGAGTTGTAAGATGAATTACCGCAGAGAGCCATCTAATTCCAAGACGCCTCAAGAAGGTTGACTTGAAGCCTTCAGATTCTTCAAGAAATCGCGATCCGATAACTAAATCAGACCCATTATTTATTTCATCAAGCAAGCGCGATATGTAATGGGCGTCATGCTGCCCATCACCATCAACTTGGATGTCTACATCATAGCCAAAGCGTTTGGCATATTTGTGTCCGGCTTGAACCGCGCCTCCAATGCCAAGATTCTGCGGTAAATCCAGGACATTAACCCCCGCATCGCGACAAACACGCAAAGTGTCATCAGTGGAGCCATCGTTAATAACTACATAATCGTATCCAGCTTCCTCCACAGAAGAAACCGTATCTAAAATGTTCGCCTCTTCATTAAAAGCTGGGATGATAACCAGCGCTCTTAATTCATGCATCATCTGAATCCTCAGTACAGAATATCAATCAAACAGCCCAAGTCGAACTGAAAAACCCTATCGAAACAAGGAGAGCGAATTTACAGTTCGGATGTGACAGATTGCTTCGCCTTCCGATTTAATAGGTTAATTATACAAAGGAAGGAAAATAATAATCCAAAACCGTATGCCACCAAGATAATGATATTGATGACATTTGCATCAGAAGCAAATACCGGATTCACAAAACAATAACGAGAAAGAAACACGGCCAACGCTAACGAAGCGGCACCAGAAATCGTGCCAATAATCGGTTTCCCAAATGCAATAAAGACATCAATAGTGAAAAAGTTCAAACCAGTGAATGCGGTAGCAACGAGTGCCAACGGAAGATAATCTGAGTGAAGGCCAACTTCTTTGCCATAAATAGCAGTAAGCACAGGTTCGCCTATGAAAGCACTAGCCATGGCACACATCGCCGTCAAAACGAATACGGAAACGAGCATCTTAATAAATACTAAGCGTAATCGGTGAGTTTCGTTTTCTCGCCACATTGCCGAAATAGGTCCAAGCAGGGGGGCATATAGATAAGATACGAGAGCCTGAATTACGGCAGTCGGAGTGGCAACGGCGGCATAAAAACCCAACGCCTCATTTCCATAGGAAAGGCCATAGAACTGTCTTGTTACGCTAACAACAGCCGTGCACACAAGAGATGCAACAAAACCGGGAAAGCAGATACGCGACAATTTGATAAGGGAAGTAAAATCAAAATCAGGTATAATGGCACAAAACCGTTTTGTCATTCTAAAATCATATGTAAGCACAACAGCTATGGTAACAAAAGCCATTGAAGCAACGGCTATTACCAAGTTATCAAATAGCAACAAGCACAACGAAAAGGAGACTAGAACTCCTACGCCACGAACTATTTGAGAGATAGCCGCAATGTCCAATCTGTTGTTTACCTGATCCACACCGTGAAGAACATCGACAAATGAATCACCAGCTTTAAATAGGCAATAAACAGCAACAACTGCCCAATCGTTGAATGCAACAGAGACTAAACAATAGAAGAAGCAAATTACACAGGCAAGTATTGTTGCAACGATTCTATGAGCGATAAAATTCCCAGTCGTAAAATCAGAATAGCTCTCAGAAACCTGAACGGGGCGCGCTCTAAGCAAAACAATGGTCGCAAAAATATTACCAACAGACATAGCCACAGCAAGGCTACCAGACATGCTAATGTCGGAACCAAGTGTCACCACAAGAACAGTAATCAGCCAGTTGCAAATCAAATACGCCATCGAGCCGACGCTGTTCCAAACAAGACTCTGCTCAACAGAGAGTTCTTTCGTTTTTCTATTAGACACAATCACTCCAGCAGTGGATCATCAGGCCTTGTTGAATAAAAACAAAACGCGAAGAAGTAAATCAGAAATCAAAGAAGGTCGCAGACGCTTTGGGAAAAATGCTTTCCTAAGTCTTGAAATAATCCCATCATCATTGGTGAAAATATCAAGCTCATGTTTCTGCTCAAAACTAAGCTCATCATAAAACACCGCAGAAAAATGGCTTAACTTTTTACTCTCATCTTTCGATCTATCACCAAATAGCTCGTCCTTAAAATAGGTCTTTAAAAGATCAAAATAACGATTATCTCCAGACGTGACCGCAGAGGAATGACGAACATGTGAAGCCGTACAGACGGAATCAAACAATACCTTTCCAAATGCCGAAGCACACCGAATCAGCCAGCGATCATGCATTTCATTCCCTGGATCTACCTCAAGAATAAAGGCCCTGCAGGCAAGGCGATTAAATACTATCGTGAAGCCTAGTCCGGGAGTATAAAACAAGGTGTTATGAAAAGAGAGGTACTTGTCCTGCGGAGCCGACTCGCGTATCGTCTCACCATCTTCGTTTACATATGAAAAGGAAGAAAAGTAGACAGTCGGCACCTTGTCTCCACTATTTTCAATTGCCCTGACTGCCCGTTCAATTTTATCGGTCTTCCAAATATCATCCTGATCGGCAAATGCATAGTAGTCATATTCGGGAACCCGTTTGATAATTTCATAAAAACTATTTGGGCACCCAAGATTACCGATTGAATCTTGAATTAAATGAATGCTGGAGTTTGACCGACAGTACCATTGTGCAATTTCAACAGTTTCATCCGTTGAACCATCATCACGAATATAGACGGAGCAATTAGGCCAAGTTTGCTCCAAGATACTATCAAGCTGTTTGGCCAAATACTTTCCGCCGTTATATGTGGGTAAAACAATGCAAACAGACTTGTCTTTGATTTTATCCATAATCCTATTTATTTCTTTGCGAGGCACGATATTTAAGAAATGCGGGAATCAACCCGCTGATCACTTTATAACGAAGCTGAGGAAAAGGCCTGGTTAGGAAATTAAAAGTCCGCCAAGCAAGAAAATAAGCGCCCCAACCATCTTCATCTTTCGCGTCCTTCCAGAACGTTTCTGATAAATAAAAGTGATACTCATTATTGAAGCGATGAGTATTCCCCCGCCGCCATGGCCTCTCTTCGCCGAGATAATGGACAACGATGGGCTTCGATCTTGCGGTATTAAAACTGTTTTCATCCGAAAAGCCCGGCATTAACGAGTTTAAGAATATAAACGGATAGTAGTCAAAGATATTGGAATAATTGAACGCAGGGGATAAACTGCAAATCTTATCTTTAAGTACTGCATTTAGAGCATCTTGATCATTCGCAAACAAGCGTCCTGAGCGGCGCTCGCAATAATCCAATAATTGATCTTCGCAACAAGTTGATCTCCATTGCTTTAAATCAACGAGCAACACGCCAGCATTGTGGTACAGACAGCCATTTAAGTCTAAATCATTAAGTCGAGATGGGCCGACCGTTGGCTCGGGAACCATTCCAACCACGCAACCCTTAAGATCTTGATTCCAAAGAAGAGCAATATCCCCAAGAACAATCGTATCGCCATCGAGGTAAATAACTCTTTCGATCTCATTAGGTAGAAAATGTGCCATCAAAAGCCTAGCAAGAACTATTTCATTCCATCCCGATGTATCAAAATCAAACCCGAGAGCATCTTTGAAGTTCGAAATATCATAAAATACAAGGTTTTGGTTGTATTCGGTCACCATCTCCTGGAGCAAACGCTGGTTATCCTCTGTAATGCCATTAGAGAAGACATGAAAAGTAATGTCTTGAATACCGGAATGATTTGAAACAACCGAGCAAATATTGGCGGCCAACTGTGGGACAAAATTGTTATCAACCGTATAAAGCAAATTCATGATTACCAAACTTCACCTTAATTCACCCAATAGAAATTAATGATGACGACTTAATGAAAGAGGCCGAAACGAAATCCTTACACAAAGGATAAAGTCTAGCACGGTTTGTCTCTTTCAAATAACTTGCAACTAAGGAGGGTGAATTGAGGGGACTACAACCCCATCAATTCACCCCCACTTCATTAGCGTTGGTATATAGGCAAATTGGATCTATATTTAGCTTTTCTCAACCAGCCTAACCTCAAGCGCTTCTAGATGCAGAGCCTCACCAGTTGTACCGGCACACTCGCCCGATTTAACCCAGTCTAGCCAACCTTTGCTTTGAACGTGTGCCCTATAGACAACGTCATAATGCTTGGCAAGATCTCCCGTCAGTTTTATTTCAACAGCCTCAACAGCAAGAGACTTCCCCGTAGTACCGGCAACCTTTCCATTTTTGACCCACTTTTGCCAGCCGATATTTTGAACGTGAGCTCGATACTCGATGCCGCCGGAATACCCTAGGTCAGGCTTGCTAATCGTCAACGCCTCAACAGCAAGATTTCGGCCAGTTGTGCCAACGGTCATGCCTTCGTAAACAGGCGACTGCCAACCAAGGTTTGAAACATGTGCCTTGATTGAAAACGCTCTCTGAATAGAGGGCTGACTCGTATCCCCAGGAGCGGGCGAACCCTTTTCGACCAAAACGACCTGAAATGCCTCTAGCCTCAAAACGAAACCGGTCGTTCCGGCAACTTGATCATTGCAGGCCCAACCGAGCCATCCCTTATCCTGAACGTGAGCTCGATAATAAACGTCATAGTGATTGGCCATCTCACCAGTCAGGCGAATCTGAATAGCCTGGACAGACTTGCTCTGGCCCGTAGTACCAGAAACTTTCCCCTCCTTCACATAGCCCTGCCAGCCATAATCGGAAACATGTGTCCTGTACTCCAATGCACCATCATAGGGAGCATTCTGCAGATTGAGAGTAATAGCCTCGACGGCTTTTGACTGCCCAACGGTACCGGAAGCATTTCCACCCTTAGAGGCCGATTGCCAGCCGTCATTTGAAACATGCGAAGTTGCCAAGACGTCAAGAGGGCCTCGTGACACCTTAACAACATCATAGCCCGACTCGCCCTTCTTGAAATAAGTCAGAGCACCGCTATTGTGCGAATAGATAGCAAAGTCGTAATTTGCCGAAGCAAGTATGGAATCCGAAAACTCTACGAGATAGCAAGAGTCTCCCTGTTTGCAAAGGGATCTGATAGCAGCATCCGTGTCTTCGGTAATCGGAGAAGCAAACCAATCCATAATGGAATAATCGATGACGGCACCCGGCTTCAAGGCCTCGGCCTTTGTGGAATTCCAAAGTCCACCAGCAGCATCGGCACTGGCCGAGTTATACGTACTAGACCCATAACCAGACAGACCGATCTCCGGATTAAAGAAGAGGATCAGCTCTGCAGCGACGGAAGAATCGACATCGGTAATGCCAAGACGGTCAAGCTGTTCCTGCTTTTGGGGATACATACCCGTCGGTGTGTTTGGATGCCCCTTGTAATAATACAAATAGTCATCGCCATAGATAACTTCGGTCAAGTTGGCATAGTCGTCAAAATTCTGCTCGTAAGAAACGTACGTTCCAAGCAGCATCATTACCTTTTTGCCCTGCTGAGTCGCCGCATCAAAATAGCCATCGTTAAAGTTGTACAGCGCCTTAAACGCTTGGACTGTATCCTCTCCCCTATTCTGCAGGCTCGTAAGCATGCCCGAAACATTCACCTTCTTAACGCCGGGATCGGACGCGATCTTATTCGCAAAGGCATTATCGTCACCACTCGTAAACAGATTCGTTCGAGTCATCCACCACTGAGTGCCAGGCTCAATACTCAGCACGGCATACATAGAATCCCAGTGATCGTGATAATCGCTATACGACTTTGAGACTTCACCGGTTTCGTATTCCTTATTCTTGGCGGCGTTCCATAAAGTAATCAGCTCCGCTTGCTTAGAATCTGGATCCTTAACGTCAAAGGCTTCGTTGGTAAAGACATACGTGGCGGATCCATCGGACAACAGCCGAATGGAGTATTGGCCTGCGGGAATCTTGTTGGCGTAAATCATCCTATGGATCAACGAACAGGTGATGTCATTGATATACAGATTGAACTTTGCCTTGGGATTGATCTTGTAGAGAGCAGCGACATAATCCGCGAACGCCTGATAGCTCGAACTAGAAGCATTCTCCTCATGAGTCAGATACGGAAGACCGTACATCCCGGATGGAAGCGAGTTCCAGTTATAGGCACTTGGACGATCGAGCATTACAATTGACGGAACGGTCGTTCCAGCAGAAGAGGTACTGATATCCCAGAAAGATAGCGAATAGAGAACAACGGGGAAAGAAGCACTCAAAGGGGCAAGGTTGTACTCACTCGCAGAAATGCCAATTGACTGATGGTCCTCTTGAACGATGTTTCCGTTCTTCAAATACTGCAACGTAACGTCAAACGGACCATAATCGCTAAATTCAATTTCACTGGAGCTAGAGCCCAGATCTCCGAGTGCAATCGTGCTTGAGACGGAACGGGTGACCCTCCCTCCATACGACATGGAGCCTGCCACCTTTATCGAATCAGCGATCCCGAGTCGTTTTATATCCTCGATCTGCGGAATATTCAGGGTTACTTTAGTCGTCTCCCCAACCTGAGAAAGAGAGCAATTAAAGACATATGGGACATAGGCACCAGCAGTATCGCCGGGCGCCGCGTCACCCTTTTTTACAATGACGATCTGTATTGCTTCAACGGCATAAGACCAACCGGTGGTTCCCGCAGTCGACCCATTTGAAGTCCATCCAAGCCAGCCGAAATTAGAAGCATGAACGCGATAATACAGGTCATAAGAAGCCGCCCTGTTGCCCGTCAGCTTGAGCTCGACGGCTTCAATCTGAAGGCCCTTTCCCGTTGTGCCGGAGACGGCTCCATTAGAAACCCAATCCTGCCAGCCTTCATTTTGAACATGAGAGCGGTATTCGATACCAAGGTCTTCTGAATTAGGGAGGGAAACCCTGAGTGCTTCAAGCCTACGGGACTGGCCTGTTGTGCCAGAGGTCGAGCCATTCGATGTAAACGTCGGCTCCCAACCAATGCCTGAAATGTGAGATTTATAGCTGACGTCCGGGGCCGCCTCTTTGGGCTCCACGGTAGCATCAATCGAAGGCGCCGTTTCATCGGCTACAGCAGCAGTTTGATCCGAGGGGTCGGATTGGGTCTCTGGAACGGATTCATATTCGTTGGAACCAACATTTTGATCTGCCCAACAAGCCAAAGGGCTCAAAAGCAGCATCGTCATGAAGCAGGAAATCAGAACAATAAATGCTCTAAATTGCCTTTTCAAAAGAATCGCCTCCTAGATAGACGGTCGTCAATAACCATACTATCGGGAGTTAGCTTCATTAATGTCACCAATTAGGTGAACGAAGAAAAAGGAGCCTAATCCAACGGCAAGGGCCCTTTCCTGTTGCCAAGACTACGGCAACAGGGAAGGGCCCTCTAACAAGCTCTCACCGCTTACGGGAATAGTTAGTAGATTACCACCTTGGTAGCAAGGGGCACGTTATCCCAAATCCATTTAGCGCGATCAATGGGCAAACGCACGCAGCCTTGTGAAACATGCATTCCCATTCGGCTGTCCATGGGATTAAAAGTTCCCTGGTAGTACGGTATTGAATGGAACAGATAGTCACCGTAAAACTGCGTGTAGTAGTAGCAGGTATACCCATGTCCAAACGAGTAGCCCTTGCCGGTGACGGTATACTCACCCGTAGGCGTTGGAGTACTAGGGGCGCCGGTAGAGCAAGTCCAGTATTGAGCGTAACTCCACGACCCGCGCTGTCCACGAAAAACTCCAAGGCGGCATGCTTGCCTGTCAACCATAATGAGCCAGCTTGTGCTGCTCGAATATCTATTAGCTCGATTAAGCATAGTCATCATATCTGCCGGCAACAAGGGCTGGTCAGTAAACGGACGTGCAGTAGAACCGGGAGCACCAGCGCCCTTGGGAACAATCTTCACTTGAACAGACTCGACTCTGCAGCCTATCCTAGACGTACCCGCAGGCTGCCCATTTGAGGTCCAGTCGAGCCACCCAAAGTCTTGGCAATATGCTCGATACCAAACATCAAAGTAGTTCGATAAATCACCGGTCAACTTAATCTTAAGAGCCTCGATACGCTTTGCGCAGCCTACTGTGCCAGCGACATTCCCATTGGAAGTCCAACCTTGCCAGCCCACATCCTGTACATGGGCGGAGTACTCAATACCGCCTGATACGCTACTGGAGACATTCAACTTCAGCGCCTCAATAGCAAGCGATCTGCCGGTTGTGCCCGCAACACCACCGTTGCCAACGGGATTCATCCAACCAAGCGTGGCGACATGCGCCTGGAGCGTTAGAGCTGGAGCAGAGATAAATGCGGGCGCAGACGATGAGCCAGGATTCCCGCCCTTCGCGACAAGCTTAATTTGGACAGCTTCTATCTGGATATTTAACCCGGTAGTTCCAGCGGAATCGCCGTTTTTGGCCCAACCCAACCAACCATAACCAGCCGAATGAACTCGATAGTAGATGTCATACTGATTCGCGAGGGGACCATTAATGCGCAGCTCAAGAGCCTGAATGGCCAATCCTTGTCCAACGGTCCCAACATAACCGGCAGACCGCCATTCCTGCCAACCAATATTGGCAACGTGAGCTCGTGCCTCAACCAGAGAATCATCATCCACACCGGCCAGCACCACATTCAGAGCTTGAAGCGAAAGCGATTTTCCCGTTGTGCCGGCATCCTGCCCATCTAAAACAGATGGAAACCACCCACGGCTAGCGGAATGGGCCTGATAAACAACATGAGCGCAATCGGCGGAAGTATCGGAAACAAATGCTCCGTCCGTTACTCCGGGAGCGCCACTGCCTTTACTGATAATCCTTACTTCGACAGCCTTAAGGAATGAACCCGGTATCGTTGCCCCCGCATCCACGCCATTACACGCCCAGCCAAGCCATCCTTTTTTGGAGTCAAAACACCGGTACCAAACGTCATAGGCATTAGACAAATCACCAGTAAGAGTCAATCTCACGGCCTTCAAAGTACGGCCATCATTTTTAGAATTGAGCGCGGCACCGTCAGAAACAACTCCGCTCCATCCACTAAATTCATAGCAGCCTGAATAACCGATTGAACCTGAAGTCTCTTGATTATCAAACGAAATAGAAAGCGATGTTAAAGGCTCAGAGCCGCTCTCGGAACCCATTAAAATCGTTTTACCCTGCACAGTGCCCAAGCTATTGCCATTAAGGCCATACGAACTGCCACTCAGAACATCCGTAGCTCCAATAAAATGATTCGCTGTATCTCCAGGAGCAGAGCAGCCCTTTTCGACCAACATAACCTGAATACCCTGAATGGCGGCACCCTTCCCCACCGAGCCCGCAGGAGACCCGTTGGACGTCCAGCCCAACCATCCGCCCAATTTGGAAGCATACACACGGTACCAAATGTCGTAAGTTGCAGATATCTCGTCATTGAGCTTAAACTGAACGGACTCAACTGACCGAGACTGCCCGGTCGTGCCAACAGTACCTGAAGACCAGCTTTGCCAACCAATGCCAGAGACGTGCGCGCGAGAGGAAATAGAGCCTCCGTGGCCATACCAATTAACACTAAGCGACAGTGCCTCGATTGCATTTCTTGAGTCAATGACCCCCGATGTCTTTCCGTCCGCGACAACACCCATCCATCCAACATTGGAGATATGAGATCGATAGGAAACAGTAGGCGGTTCCTGGGAATGGTCCCTAAAGGCATCGCCTCGCGCTGGCGCATCTTGAGCATTTTTTGGAAGCACCTTTATCTGAATAGCTTCGATCTGATAAGCATAGCCCTGTGTTCCAGCAGGCTCACCATTTGAGGCCCAGCCAAGCCAACCAACATTTGCAGAATGAACGCGATACCAAATGTCATACGAGTCAGAAAGACCGCCCGACAAAGATAGCTTGATCGCTTCGATGGCTCGCGACTGTCCAACTGTTCCAGATGTCTGCCCGTTACCCACCGGCTGAGGCTCCCAGCCGATCCCGGAAATGTGTGATTGGACCGAAATGCTGTCATTCCCCAAAGGGGTGCCATCTTGTGAAAGCAGATTGATCTTGAGGGCTTCAACGCGCTTAGCACGACCTGTTGTGCCAGCCGTCATTCCATTTGAAACGGGAGCCTGCCAGCCAATATCCTGTACATGAGTCTGGTATGTAACAGAACCAAAGACAGCGGATACATCATTTTCGGGTTTCGGCGAATCAGTCGCATTGGAAGCAGACTCGCTAGAAACGGATGAGGGAGAATCATTGTCTGACACAGTCGGCTGCTCGACTTCAACCCCCTGCTGTTCATCATTTAGGACGAAACTCTCGTCTTCCGAGCTGCTGGCGGCGCTATTGGAATAATCAGTAGACTCCGGCTGCACCGGTAAAGAATCAGCCCAGACAGAAAGGGGCGTCAGAAGACAATGAAGAATCAGTAATGGCGTCATTGCCGTTGCTAGCAGTCGTTGCGTCTTTTTCATTCGACTTCCCCATCAATCGACCATCTTTAGCATCATTATTTATCGTTTCGGCAATTGCTTAAATACCGAAAACGTGAATGGCACTTAAATAGAAACGAACGGACCGTTGCAAAACGACCCGTTCGTTTTTAACCAGAGTAACTGCTAGAACCTGTGCGAAGGCATGACTTTCGATCAGCTATGCAAGCGGCACGTTGTCATACCAACCCCACTTTGGCTTATATGAGGTGGAATAATAATCCAACCAGTACGCCATATCGAGCGTCCTGATCTGACCGACATTATCCATAACCTGGTTATTGCCAATATAGAGACAAACGTGACCGTAAATGCTGCCCATGCGGGTATGCGTATGCGAAGGAACGGCAATGACCATTCCAACTTTCAGCTGAGAATAATCGGTGAATTTACAATAATCCCAGTAGTAATCGCAGGCATCTGTATGGACGTTCCTAAATCCGGCACGCTCGTAGATATCTGCAATCCACTCGGAGCACAATCCCGGGCCAGGAGACGGTACCTGTCGGGCAAGATCAACAATCTTCTTCTGCATAGGATTTGCAAACGCAGAAGGCTGCCCAAGCAAACATGGCGAAACGGTGCTCCCGGGGGCATTGGCGCCCTTCCTTGTAAGTCGAACTTGAACAGCTTGGACATGCGTCCCATAGCCAGTGCTACCGGCAACGGCACCATTTTTAGTCCAACCAAGCCAGCCGACATTATCGACATGGACCCTATACCAAACATCAAAATAGGTTGCTAAGTCACCAGAAAGAGAAATTTTAATAGCCTCAACCGAATTAGATTCAGCGGTAGACGAAAGCTGCTCCCCGTTTGTCTTGCCAGAAGTCCAGCCTACATTCGAAAGATGCAGTTGATAAGCAATCCCGCCGGCAACAGATGAAGTAGTTTTAGCCGAAAACCCGGTGATGGGAATTCCCTGACCGGTCGTACCGGACACCTCTCCGGCAGGGACATAATTCTGCCAAGCACCTTTCACCTGAGCGGAATACGTCACCGTAGGTATTTCAAGATGGGGATAGCCCGATGTATCAGGATGGGAGGTACCCTTCTTAATGAGCTTAATCTGAACAGCCTCGAGAGAGCATGACATACCGGTGGTGCCGGCCTCCTCGCCGTCCTTGGCCCAGGCCATCCAGCCGATGTTGGAGGCGTGCACGCGGTAGTAGACGTCGTAGTCCTTGGCGAGGGAGCCCGTGAGCCTCAGGCGCACGGCCTCGACGGCGCGGCCCTGGCCGGTGGTGCCGCCCTCGGAGGCCGAGGGGGTGTCCCAGCCCTGCCAGCCGACGCCACTTACATTGGCGTTAATTTGCACAGAGCCATCTTCAACGGGATTCAAGATGCTGACCTTAAGATCCTCCACTGATTTAGACTGCCCCGTTGTGCCAGCCGTAGATCCGTCGCGCTTGCTGCTCATCCAGCCAATATTCGAGACATGCGCCTCATACTGAATATGCATCTTGCTGTCATCTACGTTGAGAAGAGAACCGTTGAAGCAGTAGTTCATGTCACAGCGTCCGTTGACGCCCGGGACATTGCCACTGCTTGAATACTGCCAGAAACTGTAGCTGCCAGCATAATCGCAACGCCAATTATATTGAGCGACCCAATGGTCATAACCGCTCAACGACGGAGAATTCAGGTAGTTGTTAAGCCAGTTAAGGTTCGCATAGATACCCGACTTAAAGCCAACGGCCTCCATACGGTTGCAAAAAGCCTGCGCAATCTGGGTAAGCTTATCCTTGCTGAAATCCGGATCTTGCAAGATATAGCTATCCTCAAGATCATAATAAACGGGAAGCGACGGATGATGGCCGCCGAGCCAAGCAAGTGTCCTGTCGGCCTCTTTATTGGCATCCTCTACAGAACGGGCGTAGGAGTAGTAATACACGCCATAAGGAATGCCGAGGCGTTCACATTCAGCAGCGTTCCTTTCAAAAGAATCGTCAGGTTTTCCGTAAACCGGACCGACCTTGAGAATGGCAAAATCAATCCCCGCGGCCTTAACCTTATTCCAATCAACAGTTCCTTGATGATTGCTGACATCGATGCCGCGCGCAACAGCGCCATTGGGCAAAGGATCGTCAGTTAAAGACTGCGCATCGATGTCGCCATTGTCAGAATCGATAAGCACGCCGTTTTCGAAACGCCAAGAGTTCGGTTCCAAAGAGTCGGCTTCGCAGGAATTCATTTCAGTGGAATCATCGGTTGGGGCTTCACCGTTTGACTCGTCAACACGAGACTCTTCGATGCCAATTCCAGGCTGTTCGCCTGAATCAGAGTCTACACCCCCATCAGGACGAGCAGCATTTGCATCGTCACCATACCATTCGGTTACACCCTGAGAACCCGAGGCATCGTCCTGCGCTCCCTGAGAGCTTGCACCTTGAGATTCGTACTCGTTCGATGTTTGCGAGACCGACTGCGAAGCAGCGGCGGCCTGGACCGACAGCGCATACGCGCTGTAAGGCTGAATGATTTGCGACCAGCCCATCAATAGCGTACAAACCAAAGCAGCAGACGCTTTAAGACGTTTCATGCATATCCCCCGAGACAGTAACCACAGATAAAGAAACGAATACTAGCTATATTACCACACTTCCATACAGGCATTTAAAGCTTAGGAAAGCACCAGTTAGCACACAGTCAAAAAGAGGCGCTCCTGCAACGGAGCGCCTCAACAGACTCTATGCGAAAGGCCTAGCGGCACCGATTACACGACCTGGAGCATTGACCGAGCGCTCGGTCACACCGATCCCAGGCCACGAATCAATGATTCGACCGTTTCCGATATAGATTCCAATATGGCCCTGGTAGTAGACCACATCTCCCCTCTGCATAGCAGAAGTGCTAACCGGCATAAACGTGTTGTTGCGATACCAATTCATGGAGTTGTAGGTTTGCTCGGGCAACCAACGATGGTTATACGGGTTATACCAACCCATATCCATGCCAGTCGCATACAGACATTGCAGCACTAAGCCCGAACAATCAACCGCATCCCCCGGCCAAGAAGACCAAGGCTCGATATAACGCGTCCCGATATATTCACGAGCACGCTGGACGAATGCGTTGATGCAATCCTGTCGCGAAGCGTTGTAAGGAATTCGAGAAGGCGTGACATACGTAAAGTAACCGGTGCAATACGAAGGAAGCTGCACGCTATTGCAACTAACCTTTGGATAAGATCCCGGGGTCTGATACCCCATATAACGATAGGTCTCAAAATACGAATCAGACGTAGAGCCTGGTGCGGAAGCGCCCTTGGGAACAATCTTTACCTGTAATGCCTGAACAGGAATGCCAAGCTTCGTGGTGCCCGCCGGTGATCCATTTTTGGTCCAGCCAAGCCATCCGTAATTTGACACGTGGACGCGATACCAGACATCAAAGTAATTCGAAACGTCACCAGTCAAATTAATCTTCACAGCTTGGATTTGTTGTCCCTGTCCAATGGTTCCCGCTGTGGCTCCATCTGAGACAGCAGATTGCCAGCCGATATTGGATACGTGGGCGGAATACGAAATGCCACCGTTCATGGAACTATCGGAAAGGGACAGTTGCATTGCCTCCATGGCACGGTTCTGCCCAACCGTTCCGGCAACACCGCCATTGCCAACAGACGCTTGCCAGCCAAGACCGGAGCAATTTGCCTTAGCGGATAGCCCAGGAAGCTGGATCAACGCAGCATGATCTTGAACGGGAGCGTCGGACGAACCCTTGGCAACCAACTTAATTTGAATTGCTTCGGCCTGCTTAGACAGCCCAACGGTGCCAGCTGCGGCGTCATTTTTAGCCCAACCAAGCCAACCATAATCCGCCGCATGAATACGGTAGTAAATATTGTATTTTGACGAGTCGTTGCCAGTGAGCCTTAATTTAACCGCCTGAATTGCGAGGCCCTTGCCAACAGTGCCAGCATAGGAAGCACCCGAAACGTATGGCTGCCAACCGATATTCGCAACGTGTGCTGACACTTCAACGGAGGCATCGATGCCCTGCGTCGAAATATACAACGCCTGCAGAGAACGAGACATGCCCGTCTGGCCGGCAGTTTCGCCATTGCCAACGGGAGCCAACCAGCCCGCAGAAGCAACGTGCGCCTGGGATACAAGACCGATTCCCGACGTTTCGGTAAATGCATTACCGGTAGAACCAGGGGCAGGTTGACCCTTACGAACAAGTGCAACATCTATGCCGCACAAACCGGAAGAACCACCAGAAACGCCACATGCCTGACCATTTGACGTCCAGCCCGTCCAGCCATTACCGGAATCGTATACTCGATACCAAATGTCATAATTGGCAGCAAACTGGCCGCTCAGCGACATTTTTATCGCTTTAATGGGTGCGCCGGATACCGCCTTGGCGGCGCCGCCATCCGATTCGGAAGCACCCCAGCCTGAATATGCATCCATAACGGCATAGGAAATTGACCCGTCATCAGTTTGGCCTGCAACGCTTAAGGCAATGGAGTTCAGCAGTTTGGCGCCCTTGCCTCCAATCGTAGCCTTTTGACCAGAAGATAAGCCAAGACTCTCCCCAGAAACGGCGGATCCGGAAACCGCAACAGCATCTAGATCGCCGATAAAGACCTTGCTCGAAGAGCCAGGCGCTGCTCCGCCTTTCTCCACAAGGATTACCTTTACCGCTTCGATAGCCTTGCCTTTACCGGCAGAACCAGCGGCAGCTCCATTACAAGCCCAATCGAGCCAGCCTATACCCGAGACATGAGCACAGTACCAAATGTCATATTTTTCAGCTGCCTCACCGGTTAGACGAATCTGAACGGCTTCGAGACGCTGAGACTTACCAGTCGTTCCACAGTGCCCCTCAGACCACTGTTGCCAGCCGACATTAGAAACATGGCCACGAAGCTCAATGGAGCCCGAGTGACCATACCAGCCAAGCTGAGCCTCAAGCGCCTCCATGGGGAGGCCCCTACCAGTTGTCCCGGCAACAGATCCGCCGCCTACGGGCGACATCCAACCAATATTCGACGTATGTGAGCGAACAGTGATTGAGGCAGGTTCATCGCTACGGCTCTTAAAAGGACAGGCGGTGTCGCCCGGGGCGGGGTCGCCCTTGGGCAGGACCGCGACCTGGACGGCCTGGACGGCGCGGCCGTAGCCCGCCGAGCCGGCGTCGGCGCCGTCGCACGCCCAGCCCAGCCAGCCGAACTCGGCGGAGTGGACGCGGTACCAGACGGTGTAGCGGGCCGACAGCTCCCCGGACAGCCTGACCCTCAGGGCCTCGACGGCGCGGGACTGGCCGGTCGTGCCGGCGGTGCCGCCGTTGCCGACGGCGGCCTGCCAGCCGACGTTGGAGACGTGGGCCTCGACGGATATGGCATTTGCAATCTGTTCTTGAGAGGTGGCTCCATCCACTTCAAGTGAGATTTTTAGTGCCTCAAGATTCAAGCCCCTACCCGTGGTTCCGGCAACCTTACCCGAACTAACCGGATCCATCCAGCCAATATTCTGCACATGGGCAGAAACACTAACGTTTTTGACGGTGAGCTGATCGTTGGAGGCAGAATCAGCGGCAGCGGCTTCGTTAGTCTCCCCCGATAAGACCTGCTGCGCGTCTTGAGGCTCGCTATCTACGGAGCCAGCATCCGATTCTTGCCCCCCAGAGATAGGCTCAGCTTGATTGGAAGTAGAGCCTTCAAGATGAAAGCTGTTTGAATCATCAGATCCGTCAATTGAATAATCGGCATATGCAGCAGTCACGGCCCATGATTGACTCATGAACAGCGCGATAACCACAAGTATAGAAACGGACACATCTAAGAGACGCTTCACGATTCCACCTTCCTTCGACTTCGACGGCGCCTATTTAATGACGACCGCCTGAGCTCCTCTTTGCGAGTATAGCGAAGCAATGCGCTGAGCTGAGTTAGAGACATAGCCAGCGAGTGAATCAGCAATGTAAACGGTACCTAGGGAGCGATTAAAGCCTCTTAAGACAACGGTGTGAGAGTTGGTATAGGTTCTATAAACCCTTCCGCCGTAAGCCTGAGTCGCATAGCAACTTCCCAGGTTTTGCATACCTATCGTTGACCAAATAATAACGGGATGTCCAGCTTCCAAGTACGAATAAAGGTCATAGAAACCAGTACCGGTCACATCGTAGGCTCGCAAACTACTACCACTGCTAATCAAGAAAGAATTCGCGGTGTTGGTCAGTCCGGGAGCAGATATGCAGTTTCCATTCGAAGCGCTATGAGGATTGCCCCAAAACGCCGTAACAAAATCCCAACTGCTCCTAGGCATATACGCGTCTGCAATGACGGTTTTACCCAAACCAAATCCGTAATAGTTAAGCGCATTGGTCAATGCAACGGACTCGCAGCCAGTCGGAAGCTCGGGGTTCTGCATTGTACAAGGGACGTTGAGAACAACCGAATTCGGATGCAATGGGCGGTCCCTGTACGCGCCGTCCGTCGGGCCCGGGGCCGCCGAGCCCTTCGCGAGGACGC
>OMCD01000575.1_pt1 | contig 25796 bp, 17 predicted proteins | sample 1674171 | NCBI WGS metagenome assembly OMCD01 (sample SAMEA103958149, study PRJEB25191) | human gut metagenome | biome: human-associated habitat [ENVO:00009003]; feature: intestine environment [ENVO:2100002]; material: feces | place: Germany | collected 2013/2015
CTCCCCTCAGTCAGCCTTCGGCCGACGGCTCCCCTCACCCGAGGGGAGCCGGAGGAGTCAAAAAATTATCGCTGGTTGATGGAGTCGAGCCACGGATACTGCTGCAGGTAATGCTGCAGTTCGCGGATGATGAGTCCATTGGAGGCCACTACATCGTTATCGTGACGCCAGTGGATGCGTTCGCCGTCCCAACGGCTCAGCGTGCCCTGTGCCTCCCAGACCACTACGGTGCCGGCGGCGATGCCCGCGATATCCCACACGTGCAGCATCGGCTCGAAGTAGGCGTCATAGGTGCCGTCGGCCACTTTGCACAGGTCGAGCGAGACGGGGCCCACGCGCTTGATGTCGGCCGGGCGTCCGGCGAGCGAGGAGGCCACGTCGAGCGCACGCTGCGATTCGCTGGGGATGAAGGACATGCCGTAGCTCAGCACAGAACCATCCAGCGAGGAGGTCATCGACGGCACGACCTTGTCGCGCTTCTCGCCGACCGCGGTTTTGTGGATGCGCACGGCACCCGCTCCCCTGGCGGCCAGGTAGGTCAGGCCGAGGGCCGGAGCGTGCACGATGCCGATGATCGGCTTGGGCTCGTTGTCCGGGCCGAATTCGAACAGGGCGGCGGTCACCGTCCATTCGCTCATGCGACGTACGTAGTTGATCACACCGTCGATCTTGCCGATGTACCAGTAACGCTGGCCAGGGCGGCTTTCGGCGGGGCGGGTGGTCCAGAAGCCGTCGAAGTGGGCGATGTCGGCGATTCTAGCGCTCATGAAGCGCATGATCTTGTTGTCCACTTCAAGCTTGTAGCGGGGGCCACGGTCCGCGTTCTCGGTGCTCGACTGGGCGAGGTTACGCGGATTGAGTTGGTCGTGGAGGGCATGCTGGCCGGCTTCTTCGAGCAGGCCGGCGACTTTGAGCGCAAGGTTGCGCAGGTCCTGTGGGGTCTCTTCGCGTGTTTCTTCCATAGCTACCAAGTCTATCGTTCGGCGTTGATGGCCAGCGACTTCAGCAGATCGATGGCGTGTTCGGCTGAATTGAGTTCGGTTTCGCAGTGCGCCTTGGTGAAGGCGAGCGGATCGGAGATGTCGAGGGAGAACAGGTGATGGTCGGTAGCGGCCATATGGCCGGCATTGCCGTAGAATTCGACCGCCTCGCCCTCGTCTGCGGCGCGCGGGTCGCGAACAGTGAGTCGGGACCAGCTGGCGGCGGCCACCTCATCGCCGAATTGCGCCACGAGTTTTGCCCTGAGCCAGGCGCGGGTGTCTTCCGGCGGTTCGGTGGTGGCGCGTGCGATGTCGGCGGCGCTCACCACCCGTTCGGTGCGGGGTTCGAGTTTGGTGAAGATGCTGTCCGCGGGGTCGAGCGCCGCCCATTTCAGGTCGATGACCTTCAGTCGCGGATCATTCCATCCGTTGGCCACGCCGGGTGCAGACGTTGTGGTGATTTTGCGGCGCAGTTTTTCGAGCAGCTGCCATTTGAGCAGCCATTCGATGCGGCTGGCCTCGCCGGTCATGGCCAGACGTTCGTCATCGTCGGCGGCATGGCGGATGGAGGCGCAGTCGATGAGCGCCTGCTGCCACATCGCCATAATGGATGTGGTGGATTTGTCCGGCCAGGCGGGTTCGCCGGCGGTGTCGGTGCCTTCGACCAGTGCGGCAACCTGGTAGACGGCTTGGCGCAGTTTGAGCTGGATAAGCCATGCGTTGGTTTCGCCGCCGTTGGCCAGCGGCAAGATTGCCCCCAGCGTCAGGTCGCGGGAAACGGTGTGTATGGCCTCGACTGGGTCAGACAGTTCGAGTTCGTCGAGGAAGGCGTTCAGGTCGAATCCGGCCTCGTCCGCATGTTCGAGCAGCCACAGCAGCATGCTCGTGGTGCCGAGTTTCAGTGCCTGCGGTACCTCCATACGGTTGGCGTCGCCGACGATGACGTGCAGGCGGCGGTATTCGTCGGTGGAGTGGGATTCGTCGCGCGTATTGATGATCGGGCGTTCGAAGGTGGTTTGCAGGCCGACTTTGGCGTGGATGTAGTCGGCGCGCTGGCTGAGCTGGTAGCCCGGAATCTCGCTGTTCTCGCCAATCCCTACGCGGCCGGAGCCGGCGTAGATCTGGCGGGTGACGAAGTGGAGGGTCATCAGGCGTGTGACCAAGTCGAATGGCACCGCGCGGGCCATCATATAGTTCTCGTGCGTGCCCCAGCAGGAGCCCTTGCCATCCACATTGTTGCGATGCAGGGCAATGGGAGTGCCAGTCTGTTTGCGGGCGTGTTCGGTGGCGGCCTGCATGATGAGGTCTCCGGCGTGGTCGTATCGGACCGCTTCGAACGGGTCGGTGGTTTCCGGCGCCGAGTATTCGGGGTGGGCGTGGTCCACATAGACGCGGCCGCCGTTGGGGGCGATCACGTTGGTGATGTTGAGCTGCGGGGCGTCGGTGAGCATGTCCGGGCGGGCGGCGGCGCGTTCGAGACGGGTGCCGCGCGCGTCGTTGACCGGGTCCTCCTGCCGGTAGTCCCAGCGGATGGATTTGCTGTGGCTGTCCGCGGCGCCATTCACCACGTCGAAGGACAGTTGCACCGGATTGTAGCGGTCCGGGGTGTTCAGGGATACCGCGTATTCGGTTTCGGTGCCCATCACTCGTTTAACGGTCATGTAGTGCTCCTTGAGCTTGAGCTATTCGGCGGTGCGGATGCGGCGGATCGGGTCCATGCCGTTGATGCGCGACCATTGTTCGGGGTCCACGTCGGCCATGGAATCGCGGGTCTCGCGGTATTCGTCTTCCACGGCGGCAGCGAGCAGCGGCACGGTGAGTGCCACGTCCAAGCCGGTTTCGATGGATTCCTTGACCGCTCGGGTCTTGGCCCGGTCCACGATGTTCTTGAGCATCGCGCCGGAGACCACGTCGGCCAGGAACAACGCATGCCACTGGCCGTTCTCCTCCTGCACGTCGCATAGATGGCGGCGTTCGGAGGTTCCGTAGATGTCATGCACCAGCACGGCGGACAAGGCGTGCGCGTCGACGCCATCTTCCAGAGGCAGGTCGTCGGTGAGGTAATGGTCCACGATGGCGATGGCCTGATTGGTTTTGGGCCGGCCGACGCGAATCTTGACGTCGAGACGCCCCGGTCGTAGCACGGCCGGATCGATCATGTCCACACGGTTGGATGCGCCGATCACCATCACATTGTCGAGTGATTCCACGCCGTCGAGTTCGGAGAGGAACTGGGGCACGATCGTGGTCTCCACGTCGGAGGAGACGCCGGAGCCGCGGGTGCGCAGCAGCGAATCCATTTCGTCGATGAACACAACCACCGGATTGCCGTCCGCGGCGCGTTCACGGGCACGCTGGAAGATCAGGCGAATCAGCCGTTCGGATTCGCCGACGTATTTGTTGAGCAGTTCCGGGCCCTTGACGGACAGGAACACGCCCTTGACATGGGTTTCGGCCGGGCTGATCGAGCCGTCGCCATTCGTATCGTAACCACCCTCGCACAGGGCGTTCGCCACGGCCTTGGCGATCATCGTCTTGCCGTTGCCGGGCGGGCCGTACAGCAGCACGCCCTTCGGCGGCTTCAGATCGTAGCGCTCAAACAGCGCACGATGCTGGAACGGCAGTTGGACGGCGTCCCTGATACGACCAATCTCACTATCCAAGCCGCCGATGTCGGCGAACGTGACGTCCGGGGTCTCCTCCAGCACCAGATCCTTGTCGCCCTCGGCGGGCAGCGCTTCGATGGCGAGGCGGACGGACGGATCGACGATAATGCGGTCGCCCTGATTGATGCCCGCATACGCGAGCGCGCCGGAACGGCGGATGAGCACGGGATTGCCGGAGGCGTCGGTAACGATCAGTCGACCGTCGTCAAGTACCTGCTTGACACTGCGAATCTGGCCCACGGTGTCAGCGTCGCGCTGCTCGACCAGCACGAGCTTCTCGTTGAGCATCACGGTGGCCCCGGCGGTCAGGCGGGCGGCGTTGACGTTGGAGGCCACAGGCACCACCATGCGGCGGGTGCCGGAAATGACTTCGGCCGACGCGTGCTGGATGCCGTCTTCATCGGTGCGGGTGGAATCGACCTTGACCATGGTGGCGAAGGTGAGCGGCGGCTGAGCGAGCTGGGCGAGCCGTGACTTCGCCTTGGTCAGTTCCTTGCCGGCGCGGCTCAGCGCTTCGGCGAGCGCATGGTTCTTGGCCATCAGGCGATCGTTCAGCGCGGCGAGATCTTCGGTGTCGCTCATGCGGGTTCTTCGCTTCCCTTCTATCCGGGATTTTCGGCAACTTATGGCAGTCGGCAGACCCTATTCGTTGCCGTCGGCGGATTTCCTGTTACGTATAACAGTACGCACTTTTCGCACCACGAACCATACGATGACCACAATCACGGCCGCGATGACCACGTCCTCGAACACGCCGAGCGCGCCTTGAATCGAGCACCACTGGTCGCCGAGCAGGTAACCGGCGGAAACGAGGATGGTGTTCCACACGGCCGAGCCGAGCAGGGTCCAGCCGGTGAAGTGCAGGAAGTTCATGCGGTTGAATCCGGCGGGAATCGAAATCAGCGAGCGTACCACGGGAATCACGCGGCCGATGAGCACCGACCATGTGCCGTATTTGGTGAACCAGTCGTTGGCTTTGCTCACGTCTTTGCGGCTGACGCCGGGGATTTTGTCTGCCGCGAGATTGATGCGATGCAGGCCCACCCAGCGGGAGATGCCGTACAAGGTCCAGGCACCCAGTACGGAGCCGATGGTGGCCCAGATGATTGCGCCCGGCAGACTCAGGGTGCCGCGTGCGGCGGTGAAGCCGGAGAGCGGAAGGATGACTTCGGACGGGATGGGCGGGAAGATGGATTCGAGGGCGATGGCCAAGGCCACGCCGATACCGCCGATGGTTTCCATCAGCATGATCAGCCAGTCGGTGATGGTGCCGATCAGGCCGGGTTCGGTGGTGGTGCAGATGGGTGTGGGGTCGGTTGCAAGAATAGTGGCGGCTGCCATGGAAAAACTCATAGAGGGCATTGTCCCAAGGTTTTCCCAGAATCAGAAGCATGACGCAAGAAGATGTGCATTTTGTTGACAAGTCCGCCGAGAGCGAAGTTGGGAGCCCGGCTGATTCTGCGGTTTCTGTGCCGACGCTGAGCAAGCCCGGCCTGCTGGTTATGGATGTGGACTCCACGCTCATTGACGAAGAGGTTATCGACGAGTTGGGCGTGGTGGCTGGCTGCGGTGAGGAGATTGCCGGAGTGACCGCACGCGCCATGCGCGGCGAACTGGAGTTCTGCGATGCGCTGCGCGCACGAGTGGCCCTGTTGGAGGGCCTGCCGATCTCCGTGTTCGACACGGTGCATGACAAGCTGCATTTCACCAAGGGTGCGCTGGAGCTTATCGACACGCTGCATGAACACGGTTGGAAGATCGGCGTGGTGTCCGGCGGCTTCCATGAAGTGGTCGATATGCTGGCGGCCGAAGGCCATACCGACTATTGGATCGCCAACCGGCTTGAGGTTGCCGATGGGTGCTTGACCGGCAAGGTGCTCGGCGAAATCGTGAGCAAGACTGTGAAGTTACACGCCTTGCAGACATGGGCGGACCGTTTGGGTATTCCGATGAGCCAGACCGTGGCTGTGGGCGATGGCGCCAACGATATTCCGATGATTCAGGCCGCCGGTCTGGGTCTCGCGTTCTGTGCCAAGCCAAAGACCCAGCTCGCCGCCGACAAAGCCATCAACGACCGCGACCTAACCCACGTACTCGATTACCTGCGCCGGTAAAATTTTACCGACCTCGGCTCCGGCACTTATAGTTGAGCCATGACTACTTCAGGCGCAGAACAGTTGACGCTTGCGGGGCTGGCTCCCCGCAAGCGGCGTAAACGTGCGCCTGCGGAGCATACGCCGGCCGAGCAGCATCCCATAGCGCAAGTCGTGCTGGATGTGCAGGCGCTCCACCTCGGTCAGACATTCGATTACTTCATTGATGAAAAAGACAGCGAGGCCGCACAACCGGGTGTGCTGGTGCGCGTGCGGTTTGGCGGTCAAAGGGTCAGCGGCGTGATCTGGGCACGCACCGATACCAGTGATACGCCGCGCTCTTCGATTCGCTATATCGAGCGAGTGCTAAGCCCCGATGTACTGGTTCCCGCATCGATGCGCGAGGATATCGGTCTGGTTGCCAAAGCCTATGGCGGCACACGGGCCAATATTCTGCGTTTCGCCGTGCCACCGCGCGTGGCCAAGGTGGAGACCGAGCAGCGGTTAGCCGCGTCGTTCCGTCGGCCGGTCGGCGGCTCATTGCCGGATAATACGCAAGGCGGTTTTGCCGGGCGTGGCACCAATCCCGATGGGACCAAACCTGCTGGCTCTACCTTTGCCGTTGCCAGTACCGTTTCGGAGGGAGCTGCGCAGGGGTATCGTCGTCTGACCGCCAATTACGCCGATGTCAATGTGCTTCATGACGCGCTTACCGGTCAACGTTTCCAATCTTTTGTGTTTGATTCGTTGCCCGGTGCACAGGAGTGGCAACGAAACATGGCATGGATGGTGGCCACTGCGTTGAGTGCCGGTAAGGCTGCCGTAGTTGAATTGCCCACCATGCGCGAGGTCGAAGACCTGATGCATATGCTACGCAATTATGGACTCAAACCGTTCGCCCCTGCTCCGGCCGGCGGCTGGGTGGGCGACGTCGCCGTGCTTAACGCGGAGACCATGCCCGCGGCCGACCGGTATCGCACCTATCTGGCTGTGGCGTTGGGACAGGTGAAGGTGGTGATCGGCACCCGTGCGGTGATGTATGCGCCGGTTGAAGGCCCAGCACTGTTCGCCATTCTGGAGGATGCCGCCTATCAGAACATGGACGGTATGATGCCGTATCCACAGGCTCGCGGCGTGATGCGGTTGCGCGCCAAGTCCCATGGCGGCGTATTCGTGGCCATGGCCAATGCGCGCACCCCGCAAAGTCAGTGGGAAAACACCGGTCCAGGTACGGTGGAGACTCCGGTGAGCGGCTATTCCACCACAATTCATCCGCTCGCCTCGCCGCTGAAGGACGCCACTCCTTGGGTGCGTTGGCTCAATCGCGATGAGCTTGCGCGTCTTGCCGACCCGTCCATCGGGGCGCGCGTGCCGCATACGGCCGTCCGCGTGCTATCTAAGGCTTTGGAGAGCGGCCCCGTGCTGCTGTCCATTCCGCAAGACAGCGTCAGTGAGACTCTGAGCTGTGCGAAATGCCATCGTCAGGTGCGTTGTGCCAAGTGTTCCGGACCGTTGCAACTGCCGGCCGACCGCCGGGATTCCACACCGCGATGCCGCTGGTGTGGGGCTGCCGCCATCAACTGGAAGTGCCCGGGCTGTGGGCATGAACGTATGCGCGTGGTGCGCGTGGGTGCTGCAGGCACTGCGGCTGAACTGGCCGGATTGTTCCGCGGCGTGCCAGTAGTTTTGTCCAGCAAGACGCAGGGCCTGGTGCGCGATGTGGCTTGTCAGCCGATTATCGTCATCGCCACTCCCGGTTTCGAACCGCGCGTGCGTCCGGTCAGTGCCGAGCAGGGATCGGCTGGCCATGAGTATCGTGCCGTGGCCGTGCTCGACGCTTGGACCAGCTTGTATGCGTTGGGCGTGGATGCTCGCTTGGATACATTGACCGCGTGGATGCGTGCGGTGTCGTTGTGCGCGCCGCGTTCCCGTGGCGGCCAGGCGTTGATTCTCGGCGAAACCGACCCGGCCATCGCCCAATCGCTGATGCTCTGGGATTCGAGGATTCTTGCAGCCAAGGATCTTGAGGAGCGTGTGGAGACCGGTATGCCGCCGGCCGTGGCCGCCGCCTGCGTATGGGGACGCCGTGATGCGGTGATGACGCTGATGCAGCGTATCGGCGCGCTGGGCGGCGATTGGACGGCCTGCGGCGAGCTGCCCGGCATGTTGGGCCCGGTGCCGATCGCGCAACCGGACACGGTCGACGCCCGGGAGCTCGAAGCCACGGACGACCGGGTGAAGGCAGTAATCCGTGTGCCGCAGAGTCGGCGAGCCGAGCTGGCGGCCCGACTGCACCGGGAAACCGCTCGTCATGTGGCGTCCCGCGAACCCGGCGAGCTTCGCTTCCGAGTAGATCCCAAGGACCTGATCTAATCGTCTTCAACACGTGAAACGATAATTACAGAACGAACATCGCTAGAAGGAGGACACTATGAAGGGTTGGCCTGGAGAGCCGGATATGGATTACGACGTGCTGGTCGCGGATGGCGAGGCCGCTGCGAACGCCGGCAAGCCGATCACCGACGTGATCTTCGATTTCGGCAACGTGCTGATTTACTGGGATCCGGTCGCCGTGCTCATCCCCCGCTACAGCCAGAAGACCATCGACGAATTCCTCGACAACGACATCTCCGGCTTCTACGATGTCAACGACCTGATGGACGGCGGCACCAGCACCGACGAGGCCATCGCCATCATGCGCCGTGACAAGGGCGATAAGTGGGCGGACATCCTCGACTACTACATCAAGAACTTCCGCGACTCCCTGACCGGCATCGTGCCGGGCGCGCGCGTGCTGGTCAATGACCTGAAGGCCGCCGGCATCGGCGTGTGGGGCCTGAGCAACTGGGAATCCAGTCTGTTCCACGTGGCCGAGGAACAGTGCGATATTCTGCAGCAGCTTGATGGCAAGCTCGTCTCCGGTTTTGTCAAGCTGCGCAAGCCGCACAAGGAAATCTACGAGGCCGCGTTGAACCAGTTCGGCATCAAGGCCGATGGCGCGTTGTTCATCGACGACAAGGCCATGAACATCGTCGGCTCGAATGCGGCCGGCATCCGTGGCGTACGTTTCCAGGATCCGGTCAAGCTGCGTGAACTGCTCATCGCCAATGGCGTGAACATTCCGGCCGTGCAGTGAGCATCGACATTTCAAGGAGGACCATGCTCAAACTCGTGTTCGCCGGCACCCCCGACGTGGCGGTGCCCTCGCTCAAGGCCTTTGCCGCCGACCCACGTTTTGATGTGGTCGGCGTCATTACCCGCCCCGATGCGCCTACCGGTCGCGGCCGCAAGCTCACGCCCAGCCCGGTCAAGGCGACGGCTCTGGAGCTCGGGTTGCCCGTCATCGATCTCAAACCCCGCTCCCCCGAATTCATGGAGGCGTTGAACGACCTGCATGCGGATATCGCCGCTGTCATCGCCTATGGCAATATCCTGCCCAAGAACGTGCTTGATGCGGTGCCCATGGGCTGGTACAACCTGCATTTCTCCAACCTGCCGAAGTGGCGTGGCGCCGCTCCCGCCCAGCGTGCGATTTGGGCAGGCGACCCGACCACCGGCGCCGACGTGTTCAAGGTCGGCGAGGGCTTGGACGATGGCCCGATCGTCGCTTCCCTGACCATCGAACTGACCGGCCGTGAGACCTCCGGCGAACTGCTTGACCGTCTGGCCGAAGAAGGCGCGCCCATGTATGTGGATGCTCTGGCCGCCGTCGGCGAAGGCACCGCCACATTCACCGCGCAGCCGGCCGAGAGCCTGGAATATGCGCACAAGATCACGGTGGAGGACGCCCGCATCAGTTGGACGGACGAGGCCGAGGCCATCGACCGCCAGATTCGCGCCTGCACGCCACATCCCGGGGCATGGACCGAACTGTTTGCGGAAGGGCCAATCGCCGATAATGACGAGTCAACCGCTAAATCCCTCGCCCTGCATATTCTCGCCGCACAACCGGCCGACCAGTCCAATCCCAACACTCCGGCCGAGCTTCAGCCCGGCGAGCTGAAGGTGGGCAAGAAGAACGTGTGGGTTGGTACCGGCAGCACGCCGCTGGAACTCACCCAAGTCAAGGCGCAGGGCAAGAAGGCCATGCGCGCCGCCGACTGGGCCCGAGGCGCGCGCCTCTCCCCCGCCGCCTGCGTGCGATAACAAGCAATATCGCTCCCGCCCGGAAGCACAGCAAAAAGCCCGGCATCTTCGCGAGGAAGATACCGGGCTTTTCAGCTATGCAATCGGCGATCAGTCGAGACCGGAGAGCTTGTTGATCAGCTCCGGGTCACGCGTCGCACCCTTGTCGGCCGAGCGGGCGAAGGCGGCGTACGCCTTCAGCGCCTGGGAGACGTGGCGGTTGCGGTGAGCCACGTAGCCGTCGCCAGCCTCAAGCTCGCGACGACGCTCGTCCAGCTGCTCGTCAGTCAGTTCGACGTTCACGGAACGGGCTTCGATATCGATATCGATGATGTCGCCGTTCTTGATAAGCGCCACCGGTCCCTTATTGGCAGCCTCAGGCGCCATGTGGCCGATGGCCAGACCGGAGGAACCGCCGGAGTAGCGACCGTCGGTGAGCATGGCGACCTGCTTGCCGATGCCCTTGCCCTTGACGAAGGAGGTCGGGTACAGCATTTCCTGCATGCCCGGGCCACCCTTCGGGCCTTCGTAACGAATCACAAGCGCCATGCCGGGCTTCAGGGTGTCGTTCAGAATGACCTCGATGGCCTGCTCCTGGGAGTCGACCACCAGAGCCGGTCCACGGAACTTCCAGATCTCCGGCGGAACACCGGCGGTCTTGACCACGCAGCCGTCGGGGGCCAGGTTGCCGCGCAGCACGGCGAGGCCGCCTTCGTGAATCTCCGGGTGGTTGATGTCGTGGATGGCGCCGTTGGTGCGGTCGCGTTCGAGCGAGTCGAACAGGGTGGTGTGCGTCCACGGCTCCGGGGAGATGATGTGGCCAGGAGCGGCCTTGTACATCTGCTGGGCTTCCTCGGTGCAGGTCGGGCGCATGATGTCCCAATCGGCCAGCTTGGCTTCCAGCGTCGGGTAGTCGATGGAATGCACGTTGGTGTGCAGCTTGCCGGCGCGGTCGAGCTCGCCGAGGATGCCGGTGATGCCGCCGGCGCGATGCACGTCGGAAATCTCCCACTTGCCGGACGGCGAGGCCTTGCAGATGCACGGCACGGTGTGGGAAATACGCTCGATGTCGTCCAGGGTGAAGTCCACGTCGGCGGACTGGGCCATGGCGAGGATGTGCAGCACGGTGTTGGTGGAACCGCCCATGGCCACATCCATGGTCATGGCGTTCTCGAAGGCTTCCTTGGTGGCGATGGAGCGCGGCAGCACGGAATCGTCGGAATCGTCGTAGTACTGGTGAGCGATCTTGACGACTTGCTTGGCGGCACGCTTGAACAGGTCCTTGCGGTAGGAGTGGGAGGCGAGGATGGTGCCGTTGCCGGGCAGGGCCAGGCCGATGGCCTCGGTCAGGCAGTTCATCGAGTTGGCGGTGAACATGCCGGCGCAGGAGCCGCAGGTCGGGCAGACGGTCTTCTCGTAATTGAGCAGTTCCTCATCGGAGACGTTGTCGTCGGCGGTGGCGTACATCACGTCGATAAGGTCGGTGCTCTTGACTGTGCCGTCGGCAAGCACCGTGGTGCCGGCCTCCATCGGGCCACCGGAGACGAACACGGTCGGAATGTTGAGGCGCAGGGCTGCCATCAGCATGCCCGGCACGACCTTGTCGCAGTTCGGGATGCAGATGAGGGCGTCGGCGCAGTGCGCGTTGCACTGATATTCGACGGTGTCGGCGATGATGTCGCGGGAAGGCAGGGAGTAGAGCATGCCAGTGTGGCCCATGGCGATGCCGTCATCCACGGCCATCGTGTTGAACTCGCGCGGAATGCCGCCGGCTTCCTTGATAGCCTCGGAAACGATGCGGCCGACCTTGTTGAGGTGGACATGGCCGGGCAGGAACTCATCGAACGAGTTGGCGATGGCGATGATGGGCTTCTTGCCCATGTCGTCTCCGCTGACGCCCGCAGCACGGTAGAGGGCTCGGGCGCCTGCAAAGACGCGCCCTGACATAATTTTTGCAGATCGCATTTCAGTCATGGTTCTATTCAAGCCTTTGCGAGGGACACGCCATTTGTCAAGAGTCGAATAGTGGAATTTTCAAAAACGTAACGTTTCTCACAGTTTTTTTTGGAATACATTCCTCTGGCGAGAGTCCGGTATAGGGCTGACAGAAGTCCCCCCAAACGGCTACACTTGCTTCGGTTGAGATAGATTTTCCAATGTCTGGAGATAAGAACAATGGCTTTTGGTACTGACCCGACACCCGACGGTCTTGCGAACCCGCCGATCGACGACCTGATGAAGCACGCCGATTCCAAGTACGCGCTGGCCATTTTCGCCGCCAAGCGCGCACGCCAGATCAACTCCTACTTCACGCAGCTCAACGAGGGCCTGCTGCAGAACATCGGCCCGCTGGTCGAATACCAGAACAATGAGAAGCCCCTGTCCATCGCCTTCCGCGAAATCGACGAGGGCCTGCTTGAGGAGACCTTGGGCGAGGACGACGCCAACGAGGGCAACTGATCGATTCCGACAATTCGTTTGGATTGTTTGGACAGTTCGTCGCCGAATGATGGTGTGAGAGTTCTCTCACAACTGATTTTGAGCGACACGCTTGCCTGAGTTATCGCAATCGGCTATAACTCAACATCGGGAGCGAACAAGACGTAAGGCTCGCGCCACCGCGCTGGTTGGCACGAGCCTTTATTTATGCCCGCTTCACAGTGACAAGTAAAAAAAAATGACACCGTATCATTGTGCCTCGCATCCCGCGGGGCGATAAGTCCTGAAGAAAGGGATGATATGACAGAAGAACATCGGCTCATTTCCGCCGAATCCGTGACCGAAGGCCACCCCGACAAGGTCTGCGATCAAATTTCCGATGCCATTCTTGATGATTTGCTGGCCCAAGACCCGTCCAGCCATGTGGCCGTAGAAACCTCTGCTGCTACTGGTGTGTTCCTGGTCTTCGGCGAAGTCACATCCGAGGGGTATTGCGACGTGCAGTCCAAGGTCCGCGAAACCCTGCGCAACATCGGTTACACCTCCTCCGAAGTCGGCCTCGATGCTGACTCCTGCGGTGTGGTCGTGGCCATCACCGAGCAGAGTGCCGAAATCAACCAGGGCGTCGCCCGTCTGACTGGCGATCAGGAGACCGCCGCCAGCCGCGAAGAGCGTTACGAAGCACAGGGTGCCGGCGATCAGGGCGTGATGTTTGGCTACGCCACCGACGAGACCCCGACGCTGATGCCGCTTCCGATCTACTTGGCACATCGCCTCGCCTTCCGTCTGACCGAGGTTCGTAAGTCCGGCGAAGTGCCGCACCTGCGCCCGGACGGCAAGACCCAGGTGACCATTGAGTATGACGATGACGATAAGCCCGTTCGTCTGGACACCGTGCTGATCTCCACTCAGCACGATCCTGAGGTTACGCAGGATTGGCTTGCTGTTGAGCTGAAGAAGCACGTGATTGACCCGGTGCTTGATGAGGTGCTGGGTTCCAAGGTGCCGCATGACAACTACCGTCAGCTGGTCAACCCGACTGGTTCGTTCATCCTGGGCGGCCCGGCGGCCGACGCCGGTCTGACCGGCCGCAAGATCATCGTCGACACCTACGGTGGCGCTGCCCACCACGGCGGTGGCGCGTTCTCCGGCAAGGACCCGTCCAAGGTCGATCGTTCCGCCGCGTACGCCACCCGTTGGGTTGCGAAGAACATCGTGGCTGCCGGCCTGGCCCACAAGGTCGAGATCCAAATCGCCTACGCTATTGGCGTTGCCGACCCGGTATCCGTCAACGTGGAGACCTTCGGCACCGAGCAAGGCGTGACGCGCGGCCAGATCGCCGCCGCCGTACGCAAGGTCTTCGATCTGCGCCCCGCTGCGATTATCGACGAGCTGGATCTGAAACGTCCGATTTATCTGAAGACCGCCGCGTATGGTCACTTCGGCCGCACGGACGTTGAGTTCCCGTGGGAGAAGACCGACAAGGTCGAGGAGCTCAAGGCCGCGATTGCTGGGGAGTGAGCTGAATTAAGTTCCAATTGAATTAAACGGGTGCCTCCCACTTGTTACGGTGGAAGGCACCCGTTTTTCAAGCACTGCTAACATGCCTCTCTATTCAGAGGCATGTTAGCAGTAAACCCAGTAATATATTCCAGTGCGCAGTAGCATGAAAACATATCTCGCCTAAATGCCAAAGGAGCCTAGCATGGAACGCGTCAGACTTGTCGACTGGCTAAAGAGCGAGCGAGACCAGCATGTTGGTGGAGGCCTGTACTACAACTCACAGATTCTATTTGCCTACAATTCCAACCACATGGAAGGCTCCACTCTTTCACCAGAACAAACCGCGCAGCTGTTCAACACGGGTGCCTTGCTCCCCGACAACATCAACGATGAAATCAGAGCAGACGATGTCGCCGAAACAACGAACCACTTCAATGCGTTCAATTGGGCCTTAGATCATGTAGACGACCCAGTAAACAAAAGCCTTGTATGCAGCCTTCATGGAATTCTCAAACGCGGCACCAGCCAAGAATTCGACGCCAACCGCAACGTCGGCGGATACAAAATAGTGCCCAACGTCATCAGCCAACTTGAGGGAATTCATACGGTACTCCCCGCAGATGTGCCTCTTGCCATGAAACAGGTATTCAGCTTGTACTCACAATTGGAAGATGATCCTTTTGCAATCGCAAAAGCACATTGGATGTTCGAATCCACGCACCCATTCTCCGACGGTAACGGTCGAATTGGGCGACTCGTCATGTTTAAAGAACTCTTGCGCTTAGATTCCGTTCCAGCTCTGGTATTGGACGAACACCACAATCTTTATACTCGCGCACTAAAGAATTTCCCAAACGAACCCGGATATCTGGTGGACCTGCTTCTTAATGAACGCGATTACTATCAACGAATGATCGAAACATACGCACCGAACCGTATCCGATACTCATACGTTGACCAGTGGAACCAAGCTGGTATCCTAAGACACCTCAATCATCATCCAACATCTCACGCTCGAAATCGTCAAAATCAGCCTCAGTATGCAGAACGGTATCAGTGGGCAAAGCATGCAACGTTTTGCCCACAGCCTCAGCCGAAGCGTAAGTCGACAAACTGTCGGCAATCGTCATAGCCACATCACCTTTCATCACTAGTAGCTTTCAACGTACCCCTACATCCCAGGACACGTCATAAGCGCCTAGACCAAGGGAATCCGGCACGTCTCAGACCAACCGCACGCCCTTTCTTGTGTACAGATCTAGTGGTGCTTGCCCTCCATCCCGTCTTGAGTATCAGTATCATAGGCATCGTCGATGTCGAATCCGCCTATAAGCACAAAGCGCCTCAACATATTTGTGGCACGCATGCGTACTTTGAACACCGGCAATGGTGTGTGATCGCATTGCTCGAAGAAAGCTTTCGCTCGATGTACGTCAATCGAGGAGCGCAGCACATCGAAACGCCCGAACTCGTTGATGTTCGCTTCATCTATACGTTTGGCAAGGAACTCCTCGACCACCGACCTATTAACGCCCAGCCGATCGACTAGTTTGTCGACTTGCTCGTTCTTCTCTCGCGCAGCATAGCGAGTGATGTAATCACGTAGCGTAATGCCGGCTTCAACCTCCACGTCGCCACGCTCCACGTCATGCAGGAACAGTTCGGCGAGTCGTTGTTCGTCCCGCGAGAGCGCGGCAAAGGAACGGTGTAGCTGCGCAGACATCTCCGCCAATTCCGGGCTATTCTCCTTGAGCGCCTTCAGCCATTTATTGAAGTTGGCATTCATGTAATCGGTATCGATGAGTCCGGTATTGATTTCGGTAAGATAGCCATCCAATTCATATGGCGCTTCGGGATTATTTTTTACGCCATCATCTGAATCACCACCGCAGCTGCTATTGCCATAGAACAGTTCTTTATAGCGTTGCGCAAGAATGAGGTATGTACGTTCGTCGATTTGAGGACGCACTACTTCAGACTCGTCATGCTCATCATTGTCCTCATTCGCATCGTCAGTATCCGTACTATCGACCTTGTATTCTGGGGTACTCCAGTCAAAGCCCTGCACTTTCGCAGCTTCAAGGTACCGGTTCAGCTCCACGAACTCCTTGGCAAACTTGCGCCTAGCCTCCACCGATTCCGGCAACTGCATAAGGTCCGATTCCCCGTTATCCGAGAACACGTCAAGAATTTCCCGGTACCGCGTATCCATGGATTTTACGTTCGCCGGCAATTTCTGCACGAACAGGTCAAGCGGCCGATCGCCCGAATACAGTTTCACCGCTGCTTCAATGAAGCCATGCATGGTGTGCGGTTTGCGGTAGTAACGAATGACACCGAACGGCTTGTCCGGTCCGAACAGACGATTCGTGCGACTGAATGCCTGGATGATGCTTTCGTAGTCGATAATCTTGTCGAGATACAACGTATTCACCCATTTTGAGTCAAATCCGGTAAGCATCTGGTCCACGACAATGAGCAAATCGAGCTGCTGACTGCGGTTTGTTGCTATGCCGCCGTACGGACTCTTATGCGATAGTCGCGACGAAATATCTTTCTTCATCGCCGGCCATGTGGGGATGATGAACTCTTTGCCGAACGCCTCATTGTAATCGGTGATGATTTCAGTCAGCGCATCTTCTTTGTCCGTTGCTCCTTCGTTGTTGTCGATGTTGGGATCGAACAACGCCGTTACATGCAACTTAGGTGCTTGCTGCTTGAACAAGTGATAATAGTTGACAGCTTCAGGAATGGAGCTAGTGGCGAGCATCGCATGGAATTTGCCCGCATGGCTGAGCACCGGGAACTGTTCGAGAATGTCCGAGACCACCATGTTCGGATGCGGGGAGTCGATGCCATATTGGTCTCGTCCAAGGAAATCCTCGATGCCGCTAATACAGTTTCCAGCGCCATCAACCATCGGACCCATGGGGATCTCAGACTTATCCATGTAATGCTGGAATACTTTGGCCTTGACCGGGTCGGCGAGCGCATCTTCCGTACTCTCCACCTTCGCCTTGTCGAGAGCCACGGCACGTCTGACTTCAGAATCCTTGTACGTGGTCACCATGTACGGGTCGAATCCGAGTACATTATGGTCACGAATGCCGTCGGCGATGCTGTACCGGTGCAAGCAACGGCCGAATACCATGGCAGTGGTGGAATTCTTCTTCTGGTTTTCGTCCAGAATTGGCGTACCGGTAAATCCGAAGAACAGCGCGTTTGGGAAAGAGCGACGGATATTCTGCAACATGTCGCCGAAGGTGGAACGATGGCATTCGTCCACAATAAAGACGATACGTCGTTCAGCTAGCTGATCCAGCCAGGTCTGTGTGACGCCTCGCTCCCCTGTTTTCACGTTGCTCATCTTCTGGATAGAAGTAACGATCAGAGTGTCGTTGACATTGGTGCTGTTGAGTTTGTCACGCAAAACACCGGTGTTCTCGGTGCCTTGTACTTCCGTCTCGCTGTCGGCAAAGCTGCGGTATTCCTTCAACGATTGAGTACCCAGCTCGATGCGGTCCATGAGGAACACGACTTTATCGGCGTCATGCGAATCGGCGATGAGTTGCGCCGATTTGAAGCTGGTCATGGTTTTCCCGGAACCGGTGGTGTGCCATACATAGCCGCCGGGTCGTCCTGGGGTAGCTGGCCGCTGTTCCCAATCACATTTCCTCACCACATCAGAGATGGCGTTTGCCGCGATGTACTGATAACTACGCAGCACCTTAAGGCATCCATCCGCTGAATCAGCGATGGTGTAGAAGCCGATGAGCTGGTGCGCCATGGGAATGGACAGCAGGCCTGCGGTACCGGAGGTGCCTCCGATGAACAGCTTCCATTCGTCTTTGCCAGGGTTCTGCCCGCCGCAGATAGGCTCATTGTTGTAGTCAGCCCAATGGAAGTAATAGCTTGGATTGAATTTGTCTACACCCGGATTAGCGAAGTAGACGGCGTCATCGGGGTTCATGGCCACAAAAATCTGTACTAGACGGAACAGGCCGGTGAACACACCTTCGTGTGCATATTTCTCGATCTGATTGGTTGCTTGGCTGACCGGTATGCCACTTTTCTTGAGCTCGATATGGATCAATGGCATGCCATTGATGAGAAGCACGAGGTCGCCGCGCCGCGAGTTCAACATCTTGTTCTTGGCTGGATAGACCGGTTGCTGAGCGATCTGATAAGTGCTTTTGCCGCCCGCGATTTCCTTGCGGTCATAGATGTAGAGACTGACTTCCTTGCCGAAATGCGCCACATCTTCTTTGTTGTCACGCGTGATAGACACGGTACGCCCGTTGACGAATGAATTGAGCGCGAGCGGTGTCCGCAGAGTCTCGATCTGCTCGATTATCTGGGTCATTTCCCCGTCTGTCAGCGGGTATTTGCCGAGCCTGTCTATGTCGTTGTTGTTGCGGTACAGTATGCCTTTCCAATTGTCGAGCAAATCCCGCTCAGTTGGATAGCGCAGGACGCCATCCTTCCATCCATGCTGCTTAAGCACGGTGATGACGTTTTCCTCGAACACCGATTCGCTATCGAATATCATGATTCTTCTCTCCCCGAACTTCCCAGTGTCCCGCCTTTCGCGAGCCGACGCGCTTAAGTAATCCACGCCCAATGAGTATTTCAGCATCCCTCCGCACAGTCGCTGATGAAACTCCCGCGGCACGTGCCATGTCATCATATGTTGCTCTGGGGCTCTTTTCTACAAAACGTAGAACAATTCGCTGTCTCTCGGTTATCTGCTCATTCAAACCATTTAACTGCTCATTATTGTCAGTTATTTGCTCATTCAAACCATTTAACTGCTCATTATTGTCAGTTATCTGCTCACCACGGATGAATACATGCTCATTTTGATCGAGCTTGGCATCCGGCTCCAACATAAGCGTGAGCACCGTACGATCAGCCTCGCCGAAGCTCTCCTCAATCTGCGGTTCAGGAAGTCCTGCATTCGCCCATGTGGCAAACACATCGGGAACACCCGTACCAGCTCGCTCGCCCACATCGATTAGGCTGAACATCTTCATGACAAGACCGTTGCGCGGATCGGACACCCCGCCAAGACGCATCTGCTCAACGCCCGTTCGGATATCGCCCGGATTTTCGAACACCAATCTATCGGGTGCGCGTCTGACCACCACACCACGCACGCCATAGTAATCAGCGTTGAACAAACAGTTGGCCAATGCCTCGCGAATTGCCTTATGCATGGGAGTGTCATCAACGCGGAAGATGCCATTAAGTTTGAAAGGGGTCTTCAGAGACTCGGCAAGTTTGAGATTCACGCGGAAAAAGAAATCAAAGAGGTTGCCTGACCACATGCCATCGCCGGAATGGACACGATCAGTCCAACGAATCGTCGGATCTAGAGTCTCCTGATAATCAAGGAAATAATGCGGACATTCGCGCACGATGTCATAGTCGTTGCCAAACATAAGCAGACCGCCGAACGTAGGATGAAGCTTACCGTCTTCTCGGCTCACCATTGCCGCGCCAACAGCACGCAGAAAACGCTCGTCATCGAGATCGGTCCAAGAACTGCCCTGACGTACCGCACGGAAACGATTGCGATATGCCCGCACTGTGTCTGTATTGAAGTCGGCAACAGTGAGATCGTCCAGCACCTTGGAATCCATCGTCTCAGCTCCCTGATCCCGGAGCATGGCTGAGATCTCCTGCCGCGTGCAACGGTAGTCGCCCTCACCACGCCGACGGTAGGTTCCCCCGAAGAGATCATTATTGATATACACGGGGCGTTCGTCACGCGGAGCGCGCGGAACGTGAATAGCCAGCACCATCCCACCATCCGCTTCGAGCACTTCAACTTCCGATTCGATGGGCAGCACGGCGCTCACCTTGGACCGGTTGCTGACCGTGTTCCAAAAGTCCTGGCGAAGATGTTCCGCTTCCACTGGTGCGAGCCCGACTGTTTCAAATGTGCCGTCTTCGCGTTCTTTGACACCAAGCAGGATGACACCGCCATAGGTGTTGGCGAAGGCGGAATAGGTCTCCCACATGCTGCGTGGGAGACCGCCTTTCGCTGCTTTCGCTTCAATCCGGTTATTCTCGCGATATGAGGCGAGCTTCACGATATCGAATGTCTCCATTGCTCTACCTCCCTTCACACAAACATCTTGTCAAGCAAGGATTTCTTGATATTCTGCAGCAATTCCAACTTACGCTGATGAAGGGTGATGAGGTCGTCGAGAGATCGCAATGTCATCCCGATTTGCTGCTGTTCCGTTTTTGAAGGAAGCATCAATTGATAATCTGCGTATTCCTGCGCATTGACACCAGGCTGCCCGGACCGCTGCGAGGTTATGGCAACATACTTCTTGTATGCATCGGTCAAGGTTGCCTGATAGGCGAATTCGGGGTCAGCGCCTTCGCCGATTCGGGCACGGATAAGGAATCCAGCAAAGTAGACCATTCCATCGAATTGCCTGTACAGATATGTTTTTCCTACACTCGCGCCTGTGCGAGCAAAGAGCAGATCGCCCTCTTTCAGTAAATAATCTGCACTCATTGCAAGGTCAGCTAACGGCGTCGTAAGATCGCTTTTCGAGAACTCATGGGTTTCGTCATCAATGTCGGTGATACGCAGATATTTATTTTGGCCATCGTATTCTGTTGCAGCAGCGTTCAAGCCGTAATCAAATGAAGACGCAACGTCTCCCAACTTACGCTGTTCCCAAGGGTCAGTAAAACCAGCGAAACGAATCGCAGGAACTTTCGCCTGTTCAGTCATCATTCACCTCCCAACAGGGTCTTCAGCTCGGCAATACCGGCCATATCGAACTCATTGCCGGTTAGTTGACCAAGCATATTGCCAAGTTCTGCCTCAGCCTGTTCGATCTGTTCGCACACATCAGAGTATGTGGTCGAATACTTGTCGTTCAGCGCATTCACCGCTGCAATCAACTCATCAACAGCCGTCTGAGGGAGCTCCTCAAGCTTGCGCTGCAATGGTTCCACCCACTTGGCAACAAGCAAGTCATCAGCATGTTCATCGCTCAGTCCTTCAATAACGGTCCGGGTCTTTTCATCAAGCGCTGAACGGAGATTCTTAACGTTCTTTTTGACTTCACGCTCTTCATCAAACAACCGCTGTGCACTCACAAGAGCACGGTCAAAGTCAGTCTCGGGATTCTTCCCAATCGATTTCACTGCTTTCTTCAATTCAGCGGCAACGAAAGAATCTCCATCCTCGCTGACGGCATCAGTCGAACTCTTGTCATCCTCATCCAGATTTTCAAGAATGTCAGCGATTTCGCCGCCAATCTCACTCAGCCGAGATTCAAATGTGGCAATTTCCGCAAGATCAGAGTTAAGTAATTTCCCCTGTACGAGATCGAACGGCAGAATATGCCCGACCCAGCCGTCCGGCACTTCGACATCCTTACCGCCTTTCTTCTTGACGACCATATTGGCATCGACTTTGCGAACGGCGTCATGTCCCTCGGCCTGTATGGTTTCAAGGTCGATGGAGATAGTCTTTTGCCAACTATCGTCAAGCACCTGATACGCCGCATAGGCGTCTACGAGAGGGATACCAGCCAAACGACGCAGCAGATCATTTGCCAGAGTCTCCTCTTCGGCGGCAATGCTCACATTGGCGGCATTACCCACCAATTCACCGCGTATATAAGCCGGATAATCGATGAACGCCTCACGATAACGCTGGATATATGCCTTCACATCTGAGTCGGCATTCACCGCCTCACGAACGTCTTGCACGGCGAGCTTGGCCGAATGGCCGTTCTCCTCAGCAAAGAGACGTTGGCGCAATCCCGGGAACACGTTCCAATACTTACCGAGCGCATCGATATCCTGCTTGGGAATGCCACCAAACATGGTGGAATACACGTCCCAACTTTCGGCGCTTTCAGAGGAATCCACATATCGGGGAATATTGAGGTTGTAATCGTTCTGCCGAATCTCATCAATGCTCACCAAACGGCTGAACTTATCGATATCACGATTCTCCGTCACCACATCCACGATGCGTTTGATATCGCTCGCACGCAGCTTGTTGTTCTTGCCTTCCTTGGTGAAGTATTTGGAAGCGTCCACGATGAGCACATGATCGTCGTCGCGATGTTTGCGCAGCACCATCACGATGGTGGGGATGCCGGTGCCGAAGAAGATGTTCGCGGGCAAGCCGATGATGGCCTGAATGTGGTGTTTCTCCACCAGGTTCCGGCGAATAGCGCCTTCCTCACCGCCACGGAACAGCACGCCATGTGGCAACACGATGGCCATAATGCCATCATCACGCAGGTGATAGAGATCATGCAGCAGGAAGGCATAATCAGCCTTGGACTTAGGCGCAATGCCATATTCGAAACGGATATCTTCGCCCGCTTCCAGCGGCTCCCAGTTCTGGGAGTAGGGAGGATTAGAGACCACGGCGTCCACAAACAGCGGCTCATAGGTCTCGTCCTTCGTTTCGTCGGTATCGAACCATGGCCAGTCGCTTTTTAACGTGTCACCGTTACGAGCCACAATATTGTCTGGCAGTATGCCACGCATGACAAGATTCATACGCGTGAGATTGTAGGTATTCTCCTTGAGTTCCTGTGCGTAATACTTGATGTCATTCGGATTGCCATTGCGACGGGCCACAGCCTGACCGATATGGATCAGCAACGAGCCCGAGCCACTCGTGGGGTCGTAGATATTGATTTCTTCACGGCCGGCGAGATGCCAGGCCACTATTTCGCTCATGAGCTGAGAGACTTCGCTCGGCGTGTAGAACTCACCGGCCTTCTTACCCGCGTTGGAAGCGAAGTTGCTAATTAGATACTCATAGATGAAGCCGAGGGTGTCGTAGTCCTGCCGGCTGTCCATCGGAATGTCCTTGATGAGGTAGATGAGGTCGCGGACAGCCTTGCTACGACTTTTTTCATCGGTGCCGAGTTTGGACAGACCGGTTTGCAGCGTGTCGAAGATGCCGACGAACACACGTTTACGAGCCGGATCAATGTTGCGTTCGAAAGCGGAAAGCGCGTCACGTACATCAGCGATGGTGAAATCGCCCTGGCTGGCAATCCACGTGGAGAACAGGTTGTTGTAGGAGATGAAGTAGCCACATAGATCACGTACATACTGTACAGTTTCGGCATCATTCTCATCCAAGCCCTTGAGGTCTTCGGCTCCCCAGTCTTCAGCACGCAGACGAGCAATCTCCGTCTCCGAGAGGAACTTATAGAAGATAAAGCCGAGGATATAGTCCTTGTATTCATTCGCCTCAATCTTGGAACGCATTTTATTGGCGGATTCCCAGATTTTGGCGGCAAGCTGCTGCTTATTCATTCATATGCTCCTTGTTTCTGTACACGTAATCAAGGGTCTGTCCTTGTTCATTGACCCATTCGGTCCAACCGTTTTGACTGCCACCGAGAACAAATACAGCAGCAGCGGAAGGGCTTGACAGTTCAATGTCATCAGCAAGAGTCGCCTTGCCCGTCTGCGTTCCGAAAAGATGCTGCCGAGCTGCCACGGCTCCCTGATTTTTAATAACTGGATGCACGAGATCCACTTCAGAACCGGAAAGAACAGTGAAACGACCTGTACCTTGACTATATCGCCCAGTGGCCTGAACACCGTTCTTCTTCGTATGGAATACGGCGTTCACCATAACCGGTGTCTTTTCTTTTCGATCAAGGTCATATCCGAGCACTCGCATACGAAAGAGGATGTTATTGTGCAGTCTTTCCACCTGTTGCTCTTTGTATGGATTCATGCGAGGAGCAGGAGTATACTCATTGTCGGTCTCATAAGAGCCATGTTTGTCCACATAATCTATGGCTGTTGACTCAAGAGAGTCCAAAACATCACGATCGATATTGACATCATTATCGAGGAACATGATGGCTTTGTTCCAAAAATCTTTCTTAGTCTTGTGCGCATCAAGCCGACTAAGCCCCTTCGTGGTTTGTCCCACATACGCACGGCTCAGAACTCCATGATCTTCATCAAGAAGATAATACACACCGCGATCCGGCAAATCGGGAAGACTTTTCGCCTCACTCAACATATCCCGGGGCACCACAACCGTGACAAGCGACTCCCCATCCACACGACAAATTCGAATGCCATCAGGATTGTTGTCAATAATTTGTATGGTCATAGCAGTGAGAGCAATCATCACTTGCCGCCCTTTGCTAGTTCATTAATCATGCATGTTCTCACGAATGCCGAAAAGCTCATCCCGCGAAGAGATGCGGCCTCTTTAGCAGAATCTCGCAAATTAGCGGGGATACGCATAGTAACCGGCACCACATCACCGTTTACCAGATACGAACGTATCTCTGTTTCACCAGCATCATGCTCAATCAGATCGGAGTACGTCATTGCATTCTACACTTTCAAACTGCAATACAAATGCAATAATTCTACACCCGCTTGGGAACAGCGTAAGTTGGGGGATTGCTTCGAGTTCTTGAAGAGCAACACTCTTTCACGTGCCGGTTTGAATGGCGAGAATGGCACTGCTCGCAATGTTCATTACGGAGATATTCTTATTAAGTTCGGCGATTGCCTCGATGGCGAACGAAGCGATTTGCCGTTCATTACCGACGATACCGTGCTTCCCAAATTTGCTGGGTCGATACTTCGCGAAGGTGATGTCATTTTCGCTGACACGGCAGAGGACGAAGCGGCTGGCAAGTGCGTTGAACTGCGAAAATTACCCAAAGAGCCAACTATCTCGGGGTTACATACGATACCGGCGCGGCCTCGGTTCTTCTTTGGGACGGGCTACCTGGGGCACTACCTTAATTCCGATGCATATCACAGACAGCTTCTTCCTTTAATGCAGGGGATCAAGGTGATTTCCGTTTCAAAGGCCGCACTGCAAGATACACAAGTAAGATTTCCGGGCTTGTCGGAGCAAGCTGCCATAGGCGCAGCGTTGAGTGAGATTGACGACCTCATCACCCTTCATCAGCGTAAGCGTCTATCTATTCGGCAAAGGAGCCCCGTGTGGTCATAAACACAATCAACGAAGAAATGTCGTTCTGCGATTACTACTCGCAATGGGTCGACGTCTACAAGGAAGGCGCGATTCGGGAAGTGACAATGAAGAAATACAAGCTCACACAGGCGTGGCTGAGAAAACTTATCCCTGATCTCAAGCTTTCCGAGTTCGATCGTGTGAGCTATCAGAAACTCATCAACGGATACGCTGAGCATCACGAGCATCAGACAACAATGGATTTTCATCACCAACTGAAAGGAGCCATCCTCGATGCCGTTGATGAAGGTCTGATTCAGAAAGACCCAACAAGAAAAGCAATCATCAAAGGAAAACAGCCGAGACAGAAGAAGGTGAAATATCTTAACCAGTTCGAACTTCATGCTGTCCTTGCTGATTTGAAGCTTGATCCGATACCTAACTGGGACTGGTTGATACTGCTAGTGGCAAAAACCGGGTTACGTTTCTCCGAAGCATTGGGGCTTACTCCTGATGATTTTGATTTCGTTCACCAGACTTTGTCCGTCAATAAGACATGGAATTACAAGAATGGAGGTGGCTTTGTTCCAACAAAGAATGCTTCTTCGGTACGTAAAGTACAACTTGACTGGCAACTCATCATGCAGTTGTCTGTTCTGTTGAAGAGCTTACCCGGTGACAAGCCTATCTTCGTGGATGGCAAGGTATACAACTCAACCGCCAACGGTATTCTGGCCCGGCATTGCAAACAAGCCGGAGTACCTGTGATTTCAATACACGGATTGAGACACACCCATGCTTCACTCTTGCTATTTGCCGGCGTTTCAATTGCAAGCGTCTCTAAACGGCTTGGGCACGCAAGCATGAACACAACGCAGGAAATATATCTGCACGTCATCCGCGAATTGGAAAACAAAGACGTTGACATCGTGATGAGAGCCTTATCCACCCTTATTTAGCAAACCACAGACGCTTACGCTGATGAAGGGTGATGAGGTCGTCGAGAGATCGCAATGTCATCCCGATT